>Ga0315338_1000305_pt1 | contig 138748 bp, 173 predicted proteins | sample ASW8metaG_FD_204518 | JGI IMG/M metagenome (GOLD analysis project Ga0315338, IMG submission 204518) | Ammonia-oxidizing marine archaeal communities from Monterey Bay, California, United States - ASW #8 | ecosystem: Environmental > Aquatic > Marine > Coastal | place: USA: California | collected... | reverse complement strand
CCTACAGAAGAACCAGTTCCTACAGAAGAACCAGTTCCTACAGAAGAACCAGTTCCTACAGAAGAACCAGTTCCTACAGAAGAACCAGTTCCTACAGAAGAACCAGTTCCTACAGAAGAACCAGTTCATAAAAAGAATCAGGAAGTAATTGAAGAACATAAAACACGTGACATAATTTTAATTGGAAAAAAACCAATCATAACATATGTTAACTCTACATTAACACAATTGTCATCTTTACCTCTTGTAACAATTACAGCACGTGGAAAAAGTATTACTAACGCAGTAGATGTATCTCAGTTTATTCTTAAACGAATGAATTCTGTAGGATATGAAATAAATGATGTAAGAATATCTTCAGATTTGCTACTTTCTAATGATGGCAAAAAACGAAATGTCTCATCTATAGAGATTGATATTAAAAGAACACAATCTTAGAGTTGCATAAGAAAGTCAATTCCAAAATAAATTAAAACTACGCTTAAACCAATTATAAGAATTTTATAATTTTTATTTGAAAGTACATCTTTTGCCTTGGATGCTAATCCTGCAATACCAAATAACCAAACATAGTCCATCCATATATGAAAACCAAAAAGTATGATTATTCCAAAAATTCCCCAAATCTGAATCGAGTCTGTAATTAATTTGAAACCAATCGTAAACCACCAAATTAAGAAAAATGGGTTTAATCCAGTAAAAAAAATCCCTGCCATAAACGAATTTCTACTTGGTTTTAATTTTTTTTGAAAATTTTTTTCAAAAATTGATTTTATTTGTAATGCCGCAAAACAAAACAATCCAATTGCACCAATCAATGTTATCCAAATTCTATATTCTGGAAAAATATCTAGTGATAAGACACCAATTCCTAACAGAATAATTAATGGAAATTCTACAACAGTATGACCAACTGCCATTTTGATTCCAGCAATCTTACCTTCCTTAAGCCCATAAACTACATTTGCTGCAAAAAGTGGACCTGGCAACATTACTCCTGATGCGGATATAGCGATAACCATAATTGCAAAAGAAAGTAACGTTTCCATCTGTTTTACTAAAAAATTCTCTAAGACTTTAACGATAAATGTTATCGCTCAAATCTTTTGTGTCAGTTTCAGCTTGTTTAATTTGCTCTTCGATTATCTTTGACTCTTTTTCTAATTTATCAAGATTACAGGAAACACCTGGAACTAATTTAGATAATGTAGTGCAAAGATTTGATGTTGCCTGAAAATCTGGAAACTCTTTATCAGATGAAATTAAAAGAACAATTACATCAATACCTCGGAGCATTGCTTCGTTTAATAAAACACCAGATATTCCAGGTACAGTTGCATTCTCGACAATTGTTATTCCTGCACTAACCAATTTCCCTCTAGCATTACCAGTAGAGGCAACACCAAAGACCTCAGTTCCTGCTGTACCCTTTACTGTAATACTACTTACAATCAAAGATGCTTTTTTCTCTTCTAACCAATCTAGCATTAACCTAGCTGCAGATCTATGCAATGAGACATCAAGTGTCAAATATGATGAAAAAACTGCAACTTTAAGATCATTATTGACAAATATTCGAGCAGGATAATTTGGAAGTCCATTTTTTATGATGCTTATAGGAGGGAAACTGTCTGAATCAATTATTCCACCTAATTCAAAATTACTAGTATTAATCATAGATTCAGTTGCAATTGCACTGGTTATACCAGAAGACGGAAATCCATTAACTATTACACCATTTTCAACATTAATTGGATTGATCTCCTTGACATGTATCACGTTTTCCATAATCTTAATTTTCTTGCTTGGATTAAAAATTTGCTTTCTCATAACGAAGAAAGCTTTAAACCATTAACAACTTAAAAAAGCTTAAATGGTTGACAAAATCCGAGTTGCTTTAGTTGGATTAGGAAACTGTTTTTCTGGGTTGATCCAAGGCATAGAATATTATCGTAAGAATCCTTCTCAGGAAGTTATTGGAATAATACACGATAAACTAAGCGATTATTCAATACATGATATTGAATTTGTAGCTGGTTTTGATGTAGGTGCGAATAAGATTGGTAAGTCGGTGAATGAAGCCATTTATGAATCACCTAATATGGTTGACTGGATTGACAAAAATGATATGCCAAAAACTGATGGTATGGTATATGAAAGTCCTGCTTTAGATGGGGTTGGAATATGGGTTGAAAATAAAGTGAAGCCTATTCAAAGTGATAAATCTGAATCTGAACTAGAGGAAGAAGTTAAAAAAATTATTAAAGATGTTGGGGTAGAAATTATTGTTTCATATTTACCAGTTGGCTCGGAGAAAGCAACTCAGTTTTGGGCAAATATCTGCCTTGAGACAAATACGGCGTTTGTTAATTGTATGCCTGCATTCATCGCATCTGATAAAGAATGGGCTCAAAAATTCAAAGATAAAAACATCCCAATAATCGGTGATGACATAAAGGGTCAGGTTGGTGCCACTATTGTACATCGAACTTTAGCAAGATTATGCGATGAACGAGGAACAAAAATTGAAAAAACATACCAAATCAATGTTGGTGGCAATACTGATTTTTTGAATATGAAGGAACAAGAGAGATTAGTAAGCAAAAGAATTTCCAAAACCGAGAGTGTCCAAAGTCAACTTACTGAGAGACTAGATGACGAACAAATCTATGTTGGCCCTTCTGACTTTATACCCTTTTTAGGAAATACAAAGCTTATGTTCATGCGAATTGAGGGTAGACAGTGGGCAAACGTACCATACAATATGGAAGTTAGGCTCGAAGTAGACGATAAAGCAAATTCTGCGGGAATAGTTATTGATGCTATAAGACTAGCAAAAATTGCCTTAGACAGAGGTATGGGTGGACCTATAATTCCAGCAAGTGCATATTTGATGAAACACCCAATTCAACAAATGACTGATCCAGTAGCTAAAACTGAACTTGAGAAATTTGTTGCTGGTAAGTAGTTATTATTTTCATTTAATTCATAACACTACAAAGTTTGTTAGTCAAGTCAACTAAACTTGTTCGCAGTGATTATGCAACCGATCTAAAAATCAATCATATTGGTTCATATAAAAAAAGTTGAGATTTTTGGCTTCAAATCATTTGGATTCAAAAATACAATAGTTGATTTTGAGCCAGGTTTAATTTCAATATCTGGACCAAACGGTTCTGGAAAAAGTAACATCCTTGATGCTATAACATTTGCACTAGGAGAGAATAAGCCGACTGTTATGCGTGCACCAAGTTTGCGTGCCTTAATGCATGATATTGAAGGCGCATCAAGACGTGGCCCTAAACTGGCAAGAACAAGTGTTCATTTTGATAATACAGATAGAAAGATCCCAGTAGACTTTGACATTGTAACAATCACTAGAGAAATGAGCGAAAAAGGTGAAAATGTATACTATCTGAACAAAGTCAAAGTTCAACGTGGTAAGATACTTGATTTAATGAATCTGGCAAATGCAGGATTAAATCAGATCAATAATGTTCAGCAAGGAACAGTTCAAAGAATATCAGAAATGAATGGTGAGGAAAAAAGACAGGTGATTGAGGATTTAGTGGGTTTATCAGACTTTGATGAAAAGAAAAAAGATGCAGAAAAGCAGCTCACGGCAGCTGATCAAAAACTAGCTATTGCACTAGCCAAAATGGGTGAAGTTAAAAAAAGAATTGATGAATTAGAAGAAGATAGGAATGATAAATTACGACATGATCTAATTGAATCTGAATTAAATCGCTATAATGCAATCTCTGCAGCCAGTAATCTACAGTCAATTTTACATGAGAAATCATCAAAAGAAAAAACATACAATTCACTAAATTCGGAAAAAAAGCATATTGATGAGAATAGATCAACTATACGTAAACAGCGTTCAGAGATACAGAAACAAAAAGATGAGTTTATGGATGAAGTTAACAAATACAATAAGGCAAAATCTGAAATCGAGGTTAACTTAACTACATTTCAAAGAACTTTTGACGAATCGGTAAGTAATATAGCAACAAGTAACAACCGTTTAGAATTCATTGATACGCGTCTACCTGAATTATCTGAAACATTAAAGTCGTTAAATGAACAGCACAGTTCCCTAGAATCACAAATAACTGAGTTAAAGGAAAACATCAAAACACTTCGAGATAAAAAAATTCTACTTGATGATGAATCAAAGAATATAAGTAAACAAAGAAGTGAAGTTCTAAAAAAGCAATCATACATATCATCACAAAAACAAGATGTTGATAATAAAATTGAAAAGTTAACTAATAAAAAAAATCATACTAAGTTACTTATTGGAAAACTTCACAGTGAGATTTCTGATTACGAGGAAAAAATTTCATCAAACAAAGCTAAACAAACAAATTACTCATCAAACATTGAGATATTACAGAAACAAAAAACTAAATTTGAGCGTGTAATTGAAAACCATACACTAAGCATTAATGAAATTAATTTACAACTAAAAAAATTTATGATAAAAAAGCAAACAACAGAAAAAAACACTAATGAACTAAACGAACTAATCAGTGCATCATCAAAGGGTGCAGACAAATATGAAACTAAAATTAAATTTGCAAAAGGAATAATGCATGAAGACTATTCAATTTCAAAACTAAAGCATAATTCTGAAAGTCTCGGAATTGAAGGATTAGTGTATGAGATTCTTACATGGAATAAAAAGTATGAGAGAGCAATAATGGCAGTTTGTGCAGACTGGATTAAAGCTGTGGTCGTAAAAGATTTTTCTACACTTGTTTCACTTGCAGAATTTGTAAAAGAAAAGAAACTTCCAAAACTGAAAATTATACCATTACAATCAATTCCTGATGACAAAAGTGAATCACCAAATGATCCAGGCGTAATTGGATTATTATCAAATTATGTTTCATGCGATAATAAATTCGAAAAGCTGAAAACATTTCTTTTTGGAGATGTCATTATAGCCGACTCGAGAAATTCTGCCATCAGCCTCTCAAAATCTGGATTCAAGACTATAACCCTAGACGGTGAATTTTTTGAGGCACGAAATACATCACTTGTAATTGACATTAATTCAAAAATTTCTAAATTGACCAAGATTATCAATATGAGTGATTCAGTTGATGGATTACAAGCAATGATCTCATCATTACGTAAAACTGTGCTAAAAAAGAAGGACACCCTCAAAAAAATAGATGATATGATAAAATCACATGAAAAACGTCTTTCAATTTCTGAAAGTGGAATGACTGTAACAAACAACAGTTATGGAGATTTAAAACAAAAAATTAGTTCTGCAAATGAAGTTTATGCACAAATCACATCAAGAAATAATGTATTAGAAAGGAAAAAAGAACGACTTGAAAGAGAATTTATCACACAGAACTCTCAGTTGGAATCAATCGAATCACAGATCAAACTAGTAAAAGAGAACTATGCTGATCCACAATTGGGAAGCCTTGGAAATGAATTAACTTTGTTAAATGATAAACTTGTTAACCAAGAAGAGATCGAAAGACCAATCAAAGTAGAACTAAGAGGAAGTCAGGATAATCTTGCAACGTTAATGGCTGATGACACTAGAGTGGGTAGTGAAAGAAGGACGTCACAGCATGAGTATTCAACGTTAAAACAAGAAAAATACACTCTTGAAGTTGGAGTAAGACGCTCTGAAAAAGAAAAGGAGCAAGCAAATGAGGAATTAATTAAACTACGTGAAAAGGAGCAGGAACTAATTTCAACTTCTGGGACATCTGTTGAAAAACAGCAAGAATTTGATTCACAAATTGAAAATCTGAGGGATAAAATTGATGATTTTAATAAACAAATTACAAGTCGTGATAGGCAAACAGATAGTCTTGAACGAGATATATCTGACTTGACTCAAAAAGAAACTAAAATTAAATTATTATTAGGAAAATTTGGCTATGATGAAAAAATTGAAGTTTTTGATGTTGAATCAATTATTGGTTCTTTGGAAAAAGAACAAGAACGTTTGAAACCATCACTAAATTCAGGATCACCGTTACAATACGTTCAGGTTTCGGTTGGTTACAAAACGTCATCAGACCATAAAAATACTCTTCAAGAAGAGCGAAATAAGATTGTGGGATTTATTGAGGCAGTTGAAAAAGACAAGCGGCAGACATTCTTAGATGCATTTGATACTGTTGATAAGCAGATCCGTGATGCATTTTTAAAGATGACTGGTGGGAACGCATGGTTAGAAATAGAAAACGAAGATGATATTTTTGCATCTGGTCTTAACTATCTATTGCAATTTCCAAACAAACCAAAACGAGAATCAACGTCAATTAGTGGCGGTGAAAAATCATTGGCTGCCACCGTATTTGTCTTAGCATTACAGAAGTTGAATCCATCTCCATTCTATTTGTTTGATGAAGTTGATGCACATCTTGATGCGCCAAATGCAGAAAAACTTTCAAAAATAATTAAAGAACGGTCAGAAGGGAGTCAGTTCATTATGGTATCACTGAAGGACTCAGTAGTTGAGAGGGCAAAACTGATTTATGGGGTGTTCCCTAAAAATGGAGTTTCTCATGTTCTTAAGTACAAAGATAAGCGAATGCTTAACTTCCAAGAAGAATCTTCTATCACAAATTAATTTTTATTCCTTTATTTGCCAATTAATCTTTTTTTCTTTATACAAATTTTTGGGATCTGGTTCAGATATAGCATCAATCAATGCTTTAGTGTATTGATGTGTTGGCTCTGCTAATACATTCTTAATATTTCCTGTTTCGACAATCTTCCCTTCATACAGAATTATTATTCTGTCTGCAAAATGTTTTGCAGTAGCAAGATCATGTGTAATATAAATAAATGAAATTTTATTTTTCTTTTGAATTTCATTCAGTAACTCAAGAATTTCTGCACGGATTGAAACATCTAGCATAGAAACCGGTTCGTCCGCTATTATTATTTTAGGCTTGACAACTAGTGCCCTTGCAATTACAACTCTTTGCCGTTGACCACCTGATAACATGTGAGGGTATTTTTTGGCTATATCTTCTGTCGGTTCCAATTTCACTTCTCGTAAAACATTCAAAACTAATTCATGTCTTGATTCCTTTGTTCCTACGTTGTGGATTTCTAGCGGTTCATTAACAATGTCATCTATTCTCATTCGTGGATTAATTGAATCGTATGGATCTTGATAAACCATCTGACAATTCATTCTTAGTTTTTTCAAAGTAGATGTATCATTATTTATTTCATTACCTTCAAAGAAGATTTTTCCTGAATTGGGCTCAATTGCTCTAAGAATTAATTTTGCAATGGTAGATTTACCAGACCCAGATTGACCAGCGATTGCTAGAATTTCATCTTGATTTAATGAAAAACTGATGTTATCAACTGCAGTAACGGTGTGTGATTTTGATTGGAAAATACTCTTTTTAGTAAAATTTTTGCAGAGATTTTCTACTCTTAACAATTCATTCATCAATAATCAGTTCAAAAACTCGTATATCAAACATTCAGCACTATAGTTTCTTTTACAAAATATTCATCTAATGAACTAGTTTAGTCACAAAAGTCTAGGTTGATCTATATTACATCTTCTTACCAAATAGTCATAAACATATTTTCTAGAATTAAGAAGAAAGAAATCAAAAGAGGAAGAGTTTTGATCTGTTTGAAATGTGGTGAGCACACAGGCAGATGTGGCTGTAGTATTATATGATAATACTAGGATAAGAAATTTATGCAGTGAATAAACGGATTTTGAGATATGAGCACAAAATCCATCCAAAAATCGCTAAACTATCAAAGATTTGTCATCCAGAAGAATTTAGAATATTTCAAATCTAATAATATAAAAAATCAAAAAACATTTGCTGAGGAAATAGCATTATCACTAAAAGATGTTCCAAGATCAATTAGTCCAAAATACTTCTATGATAATCTTGGTTCAGATCTATTTGATAAAATCTGTCAACTCCCAGAATATTACCCATACACCTGTGAATCATCAATTCTCAAAACTATTACAAAAAATTTGGCATTACATATTCCTAATGATGTTAGATTAGTTGAATTGGGAAGCGGTTCATCAACAAAAACCCGTCTTCTTATTGATGCATTATTTGAATTGCAAGATCATGTTGAATATTTTCCCATTGACATCTCCGATGTTTTAATTGATAGTGTTAAAGAATTATGTAGTGATTATGAAAATCTAAAGGTTACAGGTATAATTGATACATACGAAAATGGGTTAGATTTTATAGAACACCATGACGAAAAACCAAATTTAATCACGTTTCTTGGTTCAAGTTTTGGAAATTTTAGTAAAGAAGACGGAGATGATTTTTTGGCAAGAATTCACGATTTAATGAAATTATCAGATTATTTCTTGTTGGGACTTGATTTAAAAAAAGACATCGATGTTTTGACTAATGCATACAATGATTCTAACGGTCTTACTGCAAAATTTAACCTGAATATTTTAGAAAGAATTAACAAGGAATTAGATGCCAATTTCAAAATTTCGCAATTTGCTCACCAAGCATCTTATAATGAATCAAAAGGAAGAATCGAAATGCATCTACGTTCTCTATCAGATCAAACTGTAACCATTCCAAAAGCAGACATTTCTATTCAACTGGCAGAAAACGAGTTAATACACACAGAAAACTCTCATAAATTCACCATGTCACAGATAGATTCTATGTTTGAAGAAGTAGGATTAGACATAGTACAGATATCGTTTGACACTAAGAAGTATTTTGGGTTAATTCTTGCTAAAAAATCCTAGATGTCTTTAACACATCTAAATCCTGAGAACATCCATCTTTCATCTAATCTGAAAAAGTTTCGATATGAGCCACGTATGGATAAAGCAGGAGTACCAAACGAACCACCTCTCAGCACTTTCTGGTTAGTGAACCACTTGTCATTATATTCATCAAATCCTGTCTTAAAACCAGGGTAGCCAACAAACTCAGACGATGTCCATTCCCATACATCACCAATCATTTGGTAACAACCATAGTGACTCTTTCCGGTTTCATATGAGCCAACGTCTGTGCAATTCCAAACACGAGAATCCAAAAGATTTGCATGATTTTTTGTTGGTGGTTCATTACCCCATGGAAAAATTGTTTTAGAATTTTCTGCTTCATTCCACAGTGCAGCCTTTTCCCATTCGGCTTCTGTTGGTAATCTTTTACCTACCCATTTACAAAATGCCATTGCTTCGTAAAAGCTAACATGACATACTGGTTCATTAGGATTAATCTTTCGTCTACCAACAAAGTCTCTTGTAAACCATCCATCATTTTCTTTTTCCCAATACATTGGTGCTTTCCATTCATTCTTTTTGACAGTATCCCATCCATCTGAAAGCCAGAATGAAAAGTTATCATAGCCATCATCCTCAATAAATTCTAGATATTGTGCGTTAGTGACTGGAAAATTTTCAATTTGAAAATCATTAAGGTATACTTTATGCTCAGGTAATTCAATGTCATAACAAAACTCGTTCCCTGAGTATCCCATCTTGTAAATACCTCCTGGGATTTTGATAGATTCTTGCTTCAGAGTAGAGGGTTTTTCCACATGTGTTATCCTAATAGGTCTATACTGATCACCAAGTAAGTGTTGTAAGTCATAAACAAGTAATTCTTGATGCTGACATTCATGGTGAATTGACATAGTAAATAGATAAGATGCCTCTGGAGTTAGTGAATTCTGCAAAACGTCTGTAACTTTTTTGGTAATTACATCATAGTATTCTAGAATGTCATCAATTGTGGGTCTTGACATTAGTCCACGTTTTGCTTTATCATGTGGTTTTCCAAATTGATTATAGTATGAATTGAGATATTTTGAGAATTCCTCCGAATAAAATTCATAATTTTTTTGTGTTTTATTCAAAACAATCTCGTTTAACCAACTAACATGACCCAAATGCCATTTTGGCGGACTCGTAAAATCAGCTGTCTGTACACTGAAATCGTCTTTTTCTAGTGTTTTCACTAATTCTAGAGTTCTAGAGCGAGTACCTTCAAACTGCTTTAGAAGTGTGTTTTGTGACTTTTGTTCTAATGTCATGATCAATTGCAGTTTTTTTGAATTAATTAGTTTTAGTACCCTCTGGCAAAGAGTGGTCTAATTTTGCTTTGACCATTGCAATAGACACATTTTGAGCTATCATCCTCACAACCATCTGGTATTACCCTTATGTCAGCACCAGTTTCTTCCTTTATTTTTTCTTCACACGTTTGATTATCACAAATCGGTGCCTTGATGAGCATTCCTTTCTCTAATTCAGATTTGAATTCATCATAAGTTTCCAAAGTGGTGGTTCTTTCGTCAAGAATTTTTTTTGCATTTGCAAACATATCATTATGGATATTATCTAATTCAATTTCTGTGTCAACACTAAACTCCTGATTTAGTGATACTTCTTGCTTCTGTCCATTATCTCTTCTTACAAGAATAAAATTCTGATTCTCAAGATCTTTAGGACCAAGTTCAATTCTTATTGGAATACCTTTCATTTCCCAGTCATTAAATTTGAAACCAGGTGTTACTTGATCTCTATCATCTAAATGTACACGAATATTCCTGGCTGTTAAAAGCATTTCAATATCTCCACATGTTGCCAGAATTTTTTCTTTTTCTTCATCAGAATGATATATTGGAATTATTACTACCTGAATTGGCGCTACTCTAGGTGGTAGTACAAGACCCTTGTCATCACCATGAACCATGATCATCCCACCAATCAATCTCCAGGATACACCCCATGAAGTCTGCCACACAAAATTCTCAATGTTATTCTTATCAGCATATTTTACTTCAAATGGCTTTGAAAAATTCTGTCCAAGAAAGTGCGTTGTTCCCATTTGGAGAGCTTTTCCATCAGGCATTAAAGATTCCATTGTGAGTGTGTAAACTGCGCCTACAAACTTTTCTTTTTCAGATTTCCTTCCAGTGATTACAGGAATTGCAATCTCCTCTTCAACAGTTTTCTTGTAAATTTCTAAAATGTCAGTAACTTCTTTCTCTGCTTCATCCTTATCAGCATGTGCAGTATGACCCTCTTGCCATAAAAATTCGGATGTTCTCAAAAATGGTTTTGTCCCTTTGATTTCAGCTCGTAATGCAGAATTCCAAAAATTAATTTTTAGTGGAAGGTCTCTCCAACTTCTAATCCATTTCGCATACATTGTGTATGCTAATGTTTCTGATGTTGGACGTAGTGCAAGTTTGTCACCAATCTCACCATCTCCAGAATGTGTAACCCAAAACACTTCTGGATTAAAACCAGCAAAATGAGCTTTCTCTTTTCCAAGTAGTGATTCTGGAATAAGCACAGGTAAGAATCCATTGCGATGTCCTGTTGCAACTAGTTTAGAATCTAATGATAATTTCAACGATTCCCAAATTGAATAACCATCTGGCCTTAACACTATGAGACCTTTCACTGGTGCATAATCTGCCAACTCTGCTTTGATCACTACCTGAGTGTACCACTCACTAAAGTTATCATTCTTCTTTACTGTAATTCCAGCTTCTTTTCCCATTAAATTTGACAATAAATTCGGAATTATTTAGTCTTCTTTACAATCAATTTGGATGCGTTTTGAGGAAAAATTAGACATATATTCTAAAATCGTTTCCCTTCATTATGGTAAAGCAAAATCTATTAGAGATTGTTGAAAAAATTGTATCTCTTGATAGTAATATGAGATTTGCATCTATAATCGATCATAATGGTAATATTCTTGAGGGGATTATGAAAGAAGGTAAATCCTCACTTGAGTCACAAAAACAGGAGGAGCATTTCTGTAAGCAAGTTGCTAAAAGAAGAAAAATGAGAAAAGAGTTTGACAGGCAGTTAGGTAAGGTCAGATATGTACATGTTGAACGAGAAAAGGTAACACAATTTGCTATCTATACTAAAAGAAAAATAGTTTTTGTTACATTAGAACCCGAGCTTACAACTCAGCGTAAAATGAAAATTGTGAACTCTATAAAGCGAATTACAGCAAACATCTAAAAATTATAGTTTATCGCCCTTACACAAAACGTGTCCCATAACTCTACTTTGAAAATTTGGGCATACAAAGCACTGAACAAAATGTATTTCGTCTTCTAGCACTGGACATTTTACATATTCCTGTTTCATTCTTTTGAGCATTTTTGGACTAACACCTTTAAGTTTTAACTTACCTTTTTCATCCATCATTCCTGATCCTTTCAACACCTCTTTTACACTATCAGGGAGTTTTTGTCGTCCTTCTCTCGTTTCAACTTTAACCTCGTATTTGTGTTCTAATTCTTCTGTCATTTTGCTTGATCTAATGATAAAATGTTAAGGCGTGATTTAATACTAACTGATATAGATCGACGCTTCATGTTTTAACTTTTATATGATTGAATTTTTGTTTTGAAAATAGAATACAATTGCTAGCAATTTTTGATGTTGAGGGTGTCTTATATGACGCTGAATATTTGCCAATCTTAGCTGAAAAGATAAACAAAGAGCAAGAAATCTGGGATATCACAAAAAAAGGAATTCAGGGTTTGATTAACTGGGAAGATGGATTAAAAAAAAGAGTTGATCTTCTAAAAGGAATAGATTACGATACCTGTATGCAGGTTGCTGATTCATTACCAATTATGACAGGGGCAAAACAGGCATGCGCATCATTGAAACTGGCGGGGTGGAAGATTATGGCAGTGTCAGGAGGGTTCACTATTATGACAGATAGACTCAAAAAAGAACTCGATCTTGATTATGTTTTTTCAAATGATCTAATATTCAAAGATAACAAACTTGATGATGTACAAATTCATGTAGATTCCGATAAAGCAAAATCTGCACAAATTAAAATTGATGAATGGGGAATTAGAAAAGATGAGACTGTAGTTATAGTTGACGGTGCCAATGATGTGAAACTGTTTGATATATGTGGACTAGGAATTGCATACAGAGCACAAGACTTGGTCAAAGATTTAGCAACTATAAGTTTAGAAGAAAAAGATCTTACAAAGATAATCCCAATCATCAATAATCATTATAAGCTAAAAACCCCATTACAGGTAGCACAGTCTTAATATTCTTGTAAAAATTCAATTATGACTAACATCTTTTAGATTTAGATGAGTATTACAATCATACCAGTAAAAATAAAAGAAGACGTTACTCCGAGTAATGATATTACAGAATTAATTCTGTCATCAAGTAAAAACTCAATTGATAATGGTGATGTTTTAGTAATCTCACAAAAAATTATATCAAAACAAGAGGGGCGTGTGGTAAATCTGAATTCTGTGATTCCATCTGAACTTTCTATTGGAATTGCGTCTGCTTATGAAAAAGATCCTAGACTAGTTGAAGTCATACTATCAGAATCTAAAAGAATTGTTAGGATGGAGCATGGAGTTATAATCGTAGAAACAAATCATAATTTTATCTGTGCAAATGCAGGAATTGATGAAAGTAATGTGGAAAAAGGATTTGCAACATTATTACCAATAGATCCTGATAGGTCAGCCAAAAAAATTAGGGATTTTATTCTTCAGATAACAGGTAAAAACATAGCAGTTATAATTTCAGATACATTTGGTCGTCCATTTAGATTAGGACAGACAGATCATGCAATTGGAATAGCTGGGATTGAATCAATAAAAAATTATGAAGGAAAACCTGATACATTTGGAAAAATAATGCGTGTCACTGCCATAGCTATTGTAGACGAGTTATGTGCAGCCGCTGAACTTGTTATGGGTAAGACAGAAAAATCACCCGCTGCAATCATCAAGAATTATAGTTTTGAATCAAAAAATGATAGTATTAATTCGATAATACGTGATGAAGATGAAGATTTGTTTAGATAGCGCAGATTAGTTAATTAGTTCAAAATATGTTATATTTTTAGGAATGAGTTATCTTAGAACTGAGCTCCACTGTCATAATTTACACTCAAATGATCATTTAGGAGATCTAGAACCACCATTTGATTGTGATGTAAGTGTACAAGCTCAGCTTGAGCAATCACTCAAAGCAGATCTCGATGTATTGTTTGTAACAAATCATAACACATTAGATGGATACAAACAGATGTTAGAGTATAAGAGAAACCATGAAAAATTCTCGAGTCTTAAAGTATATCCTGCTGAAGAGGTTACAACCGATAAAGAGGCACATGTACTAGTTTATGGAATTTCTGAAGAGATCAAATCAAATCAAACATTAGACGAAATACTGGATGCAGCACGATCACAAGGGGCTGTAACAGTTGCTCCACACCCGTTCAGTCTAATTGACGCATTACGTGAGGATTCTCTAAAATGTGATCTGTTTGAGGTTTTTAATAGTTCAAATATTGATATATTTTCTAATAAAAAAGCTGAGATTTTTGCCAAAGAACACCATCTTGATGTCATAGCAGGAAGTGATTCACATATTGTTTCTACAATTGGGAGATGTACAAATTTAATAGAATCTGAAAATTCACTTGATGATATAGTCTCAGCTCTGGGAAAAAAGAGAATATCAATTGAAAATACAGACTATGTATCAAGAAGTGAAGTATTACAGCATATACAGTATAAAATAGAAAATTCCAAGGAATACATTGATTGGTATGTTAGAGAATTCTATCCAAAGTTCTTTTCACTATTTAACGCATCATACAAATTCTATATGCATACTAGGAAAAGCTATCTCTGGGACGTTGCATTCAGATTAGCTATATTTGCTCTGAAAAGAATTTCATATAAAATAAATTTTGAAGGACATGATCCATATGCATTTAGGACGAGAGACATACCAACCATGACTAGGATGATCCTCTGAAATTCCTGAATAGGCATAGCTAAAAAAAACTAGTTTTTTATATCAACAGATTAAATTTTTAATGAGTGGTTAAAATTTCGGAATCAAACAAAAAATTAGATGTAAGAGGACTATACTGTCCATCTCCGGCGCTACAAACTACGGTTGAACTTTCTAAGCTGCAGGTTGGTCAAATTCTTACTGTTCTTGCTGATGATCCTGCTGCTGAGGAAGACATCACTGAATTATGTCATAAACGTGGACATGAACTTGTGGAATTGAAAAAAAACGGCAATGATCTTGAATTTATTATAAAAAAGATAAGATAATTTTATTTTTGTTCAGATAAATATTTGTCAACGTCAATTGCAGCCATACAGCCATATCCTGCAGCAGTTACTGCTTGCCTGTATCTATGATCATGAACATCACCCGCTGAGAACACACCATTCACACTTGTCTGAGTATTTTTATTGAGAATTATGTATCCATTTTCGTCTAAATCAAGTTGGTCTTTGAATAATGATGTGTTTGGTTCATGACCAATGGCAACAAAAACTCCAGCTAAATCAATACCAGATTCATCTCCAGTTTTTGTATCTTTTAGAATAACCTGCTGAACTTTCTGATCACCCTTAATATCCAAAACAGTGCTATTCCAGTGAACAATAATTTTTTCATTGCTTAATGCACGTTCTTGCATTATCTTACTTGCACGAAACTCATCTCTACGATGTATGATGTGAACTTTTGAAGCAAATTTCGTAAGAAACGTTGCTTCTTCCATACAAGAATCTCCACCACCAACTACAGCAAGCTCTTGGTCTCTAAAGAATGCGCCATCACATGTGGCACAATATGAGACACCTTTTCCAGCAAATGTTTGCTCACCCTCAATTCCTATTTTTCGTGGTGTTGCACCTGTACACACAATTACTGTTTTAGTCTCAAAGTTAGTGGACGCAGTTGAAACTATGAGTGGGTTTTGAGTGAAATCCACACTTGTTACTACGTCATCAATAATTTTTGTGCCCATACGCTCTGTTTGTTTTCTCATAATTTGCATTAGATCAGGACCCATTATGCCTTCATCAAATCCAGGATAGTTTTCAACGTCAGTTGTATTCATTAGTTGCCCACCAGGTAATAGACCTGAAATAAGAACAGTGTCATGTCTTGCCCTCGAGCAATAAATCCCAGATGTATATCCTGCAGGCCCAGCTCCAATGATGATAACATCATGTACCATGATTCAATTCAATGGTTTTGACATTTAAATCATATCTGAGCATCTAAAATTTTTTGATGCTTATCGCAAAGTTTTCTGATCTCGATCTGTGAATATAGTAAGTCTCTTTGCCAGTGAGAGTTATTCAGTCTGCAATCCATATAATCACAAAATGATTCTCCTGTAAGCAAGTAAAAGATCACTTGCAGTAAATAACCTTCAATGACTTTGGATAATCTCTCATCATGATATTCCAAAAATTCACCTTCATGTTTTTCTTTAACTGATTTTATATCCTGTCCTTGTGCCCTATTTGCCATGGCCTCAATATAGAATTCACTTGATTTTGCTGGTGCCTCAATCATTCCAGTGGTTGAAATGATTGCAGGATTTGAGCATATTACCGCACGACCATGATATCTACCATCAGATTCATCATAAGTACATGTAAATCGATTTGTCAGAATCAGATGTAGTGTTTGATTTTCAAAATCTAATAAGTTATCCCTGATAATTTTTTGTATCTCGAATCCATCATACATTATAACTTCTGATATGCTATCTGCTTCTTCAGGTTTTTTTGTTTCTTCCATTATTTTTGAATTCTTACAAAACTGTTCCTCCAATTCTAAATCAGTTTGACTAGGATTATGACGTCGAAATGTATTTTGTATTTCAAAAATTCTAGATTCTGACATTTTCTGAATCTGCTGTGTAGAAAATTCCTTGAAAAAATTATCTTTAACAATTACTTCAACTGGTATAGTTTGTTTCAAAAAATTTACTAGATTAGGAATATTAATTTCTGAGACTGCCGGCTCATCATAAATGACTATTTTTCTGATCTTCACTCAGATTTTTTAGATATGGTGTTATCTAATTCTTTTATTTTTTGGTCTGTTATTTCTGCTGCTTTCTTACCAGAGTATAGCATTGAACCAAAGGTTGGTCCCATTCTTGCTAAACCATGAGTTTCAGTTACTGACATGCCAGCGGCAACCAATCCTGGATACACTTCTCCAGTTTTTTCAACAACATGTTCTTCTCCACTCTCAACCCACATAGGATTCATTCCTTTCCATTCAACAAGATTTCTATCAACAAGTCGTTTTACAGCTACTGAGTCGTGGCCAGATGCATCTATGATCATTTTTGCTTCTAATGCTACAGGATCAACACATGTTATGTTACGTGGAAGTGCTGAAACTGGCATCCAGTTTACAACAATTCCTGCGATTCGTCCGTGACGCATAACCAAATCATCAAATTTTGTCAAATTCAAAAATTTAACTCCTGCATCACAAGCTGCTGCGATAAGTTTTGAAACTGCATGTGGACCAGGAGTTAGATATAATCCCTCACCAACTTTTTTGTAAGGTACACCAAGTTCATCCCAAATTTTTTGTGCAGGTGCTCTTACAGTGACTGGATTCATCATGTAACCACCAAGCCAGTAACCACCTCCAAGGTAATTATTCTGCTCAATGACAAGAACCTTGTAACCCATTAATGATAATTCACGAGATGCAGTTAATCCTGCTGGACCAGCACCAATTACTATAACATCACATTCTGCACGATCTTGTAATACATCAAAAAATTCTTTTGAGATCGCCCTTGTAATTTCAACCTCTTTTGCATCAGCAAAAATTTTGTCTGGCCTTTGCTCATTAACAGATTCTTGCATAAAAAAAAGTCAGTTTTAAGTCATTAATAGTTTTACTTAGAGTCATGTATGAATGCAATCCAAATGTTCGAGAAGACTTGGAATCTATACAAAATCAGATACTTGAAAGAATACAATATCTTAGAGAAAAAGGCATTCCGTTATCTGAAGATTGGACATTAGATGATTATTATTCTCTCAACACTGAAATTCAAAGATGTATTCTAAATGATCATACATTCAGTCCAATTACTATCGGAATAATTGCAGGAATTGGTATTGCAGTATGTCTTACATACTATTTCCGTATTCGAAAAGCCAGAAAAAAAAATAGGCGTGACAATGACAAAAAAAATTAGGACAAACTAATGGCAAATTTATCCAAATTGTCTATTAATCTAGTTGAAACTTCCTTTTTCTAATAATTTATATCCCAACTTTAGAGAAAAGTATCAAGATGGCACAACAACTAAGACCATCAAAACTAGGTTCCAAAAAACCAAAGATTGATTGGTCGAGAAGAGAAGAGGCAGATAACTTTGCTGCTACTGTAAAATTATACAGACAAGGTAAGATTGACCATGCCACATTCCGTAGATTTAGACTTCAGCATGGTGCATATGGTACTAGAATGACTGATGATTATGCAATGGTTCGAATCAAAATCCCTGCTGGTCAAATTTATCCTCACCAATTAGACAAAATTGCACAATTAAGTGAGATGTATTCAATTGGTAACGCACATTTCTCAACACGTGAAAATATTCAACTTCATTGGGTTATACTAGAAGATGTATCAGAGATAATGCATGCACTTGCAGATGTTGGATTGACATCACGTGAAGCATGTGGTAACACAGTTAGGAATGTTATGTGTAGTCCACTATCAGGAGTTTGTGATAAAGAAGAGTTTGATGCTACCCCATACGCATTGGCTGTAGCAAAATTTCTTTTACGTAATCCGCTAAATCAATCATTACCTAGAAAATTCAAATTTAATTTTACATGTTGTGAAAAACACGGAATGATTAGAATAGTTGATGTTGGCTTACTTCCACAGATACAAGATGTTGATGGTAAAAAACAGAAAGGCTTCAAAATATTCCTAGGAGGTGGTTTAGGAAACAGGTCATTTGTAGGTCACCAGTTAGAGGATTTCACACCAATAGAGGATCTTCTGTATACATCAATTGCAGTTCTACGAATATTTGATAGGTTGGGTGACAGAAAAAATATGGCACGAAACAGAATGAGGTATTTAGTAAATGATATGGGATGGGAAAAATTTCAGAATCTAGTCTTAAAAGAGCGTGCTTTGGTTAAAGCTACACAATCAGTAGTAGTCAAACTAAAGATTAATGATGTCGAATCAGAGATTAAACGGCAAATATCTGTTAATGATGAACCACCCTCAATTCCAGATGGATTTGCAAGATGGAAACAAACTAACGTTGTAGAACAAAAGCAAAAAGGCTACAATTCAGTCTTTATTGGGTTAGAATCTGGCGATATAACTGCAAATCAACTACGTGCTGTTGCAGAGATAATTCGTGAATTCTCACAAGAAGGTTCTGCGCGTAATGGATTTACACAAAATATTGTTTTACGATATATTCATGATGATGATCTAGTCAAAATATACGCAAAACTAATTGAATCCGGATTGGCAAAAAGTGGCTCATTGACTATGGCATCAGCAATTGGATGTTCAGGAACAACATCATGTAATCTGGCACTAACTAACTCACACAGACTTGCAAAAGAGGTTCAAAGAAAATTTCTAGAATTAAATTTGGATACAGATGAAGATTTACGTGATTCTTCAATTAAGATTAGTGGTTGTCCAAATTCGTGTGGCCAACATCAGATTGCAACAATAGGATTCTATGGTGGTGGAAGTAGATTAGGAAGGGACATGTATCCAAATTATACAATGTCACTTGGTGGCAGATTTGATAAAGACGCAATGTTAGGTCATCATACTACACGAGTTCCTGTAAAGAGGGTAATTCCTGTAATTCTAAAAATCATAGAATTGTTTAAACAACACAAACAATCTGACGACACGTTAGATAAATGGATGAACCGAATAATAAATGGAAACGAATCATCTGAGGTTAAATCCATTGAAGACATAAAAAAAACTCTTAGTCCATTATTAATTCCCCCAACAAAGGAAGAAGACACTGACTTTTACATGGATTATGGCAGTGATACTAGTTATCACACAATGACTGGTAAGGGTGAGTGTGCTGCATGATCAGTACACCAATAGTTGATCATGAGTTACTCAGAGAAGGGATCAAACAAAATAATATTAGAATAATCGATGTGCGAAGAGAAGACGACTATAAAGCAGGCCATATAAAAAATTCAGTGAATCTCCCACTAGCAAAACTCCTTAATGATGATAGTGTAGAAAATATCGCAAAGATCGCAGGAGAACTTGGAATTAGTGATGATACTCCTGTTGTTATCTATGATGATACATTTGGTGCATTATCATCTAGAGTTGTATGGGCTTTACAATATATTGGTCATAGTGATGTTAAATTACTTAGTGTAACATTTTCACAATGGAAAGAACTTGGTTTAGATGTAACTACAGAAGTCCCAGAAATTGAAAAATCTACACATTCTATAAAAGTACAATCAGACATAATGGCTACCGCTGATTATCTTGAAAAAGTCAAAGATAAGAAAAATGTTGTAATAATTGATAATAGAGAGCGACTAAACTTTCTGGAACAACATATACCAGGTGCCATAAACATTCCATACAGAACATTGGCTACTGATGGAAAAATCATTAGGACAAAAGAAAGCATGCGTAATCTTTTGAAAAACAGAGGAATTTCAGAAGATGCAGAAATAATCACATATTGTGGAAGTGTAGGAACTCTCTCTGGTTTGGCATATTATGCCCTAAAATCAATTGGTATTCCAAATGTCAAGTTATACGTTCATTCATTTAAGGAATGGAAGAGTCTTGAAAAACCAATAGATAAACAAGAAAATGCAAGTTATTGGGATCTTTCAGCCGATTAGGTGATTTATATACATTTTTTTTTATTTTGATTCAGCAGACAAAATGAAAGACATCAATAAGATAATGCCAAAAATTCCAAATATGAAATGGGGTGCTTTGTTAAACAAAAAACCATCTAGCAAAAAAGTAGAAGAATTAAACAACCTTTTCCCACACAATGGTAAATGGCACACTGTCTTCGAAGAAAAGGATGTTGCGTATATTGATGGGGTTCGTGTTTTTAAAAAGGACAAGGAGTCTTGGACTTAGCTTTGTGGAATACTTGTTCTGAGTTTTTTTGTGACTTTTATTTCTAGATTTTCAAAAAATTCCAGCATTTTTCTTTTGTTATCTATAACAAAGTCTTTTCCTTTATCGTTAAGGCGTATTTTGTAGAGTCTAATCTCTCTGTGCTCATCTAAAAACTCTTCAATCATTTGTTCACCACACTTTGCTGGGTTGATAAATAAATCAAAGCTTTCAATTGCCTTATCTACATCTTCTTGCTCAATAGATGATTTTGCAGTTTGAATTGCTAATCCAATCTCTTTTAAATTTTTTATTGGCACAGAAAGTTTTTTAGAAGTTTTTGCACCCAACAAACCACGTTTCTTTTGACCAAGTTTTTTTGCTATTTCTGGTATTAAATCATATATAGGAATATTCTGATTCAGTCCTTGTCGTTTATGATTTTTAATTACTAATCCTTTTAGGATCAATTCATCTAATGACTTTTGTGTATCTTCCTTACTCAAAAATGTGGTCCACACAATAGCTCCAATTGTATGATAACCCTGCCTTAATGATTCTATTACAACTACCTCAATAATATTTTTGAATCCTTCCTCAGCTCTTACATTGACAAAATCTTTATCCTTAACTGCTTTTCTTGCATTTTTAACATCGATTTCAATAGAACGTTTTAATGAATCAATTGATTCTGGAACTTGGTTTAACATTGAAAGATAACATGCTTTGTTATACCATGCCATATCATAAGTTGGATCAGAATCAAGTGCTTTTTCAACACAATCTAATGCTTTTGCATAATTTTTCTTTTCATAGTTTACTAATGATTTAAGATTCCATGCTTCTGAATTTGTGACATCTATATCCAATACTCTATCATAAACCCTCATTGATTCTGAGTAATCTTCCAAATGAAATCTTGAATATCCTAATTTTAACATCGCGTCAACATCGTTTGGATTTGTTCTAAGAATCATCTCAAAACTTCTTGATGCCTCTTCTAATTTTTCATCAGCCATGTATATTATGCCTTTTTTGAAAAGACGGTTTCGTTGGTAATCTACATCAGTTAGTGATGTTTCATCTCTGGTTTTAACTGAAGTTTCCTTTTCTCCATCAATCTCATCTTTTTTCATCTGCTTGAACTTTGTGATTTTTCTAGATAAATAGTATTCTCAAGATCTACGCCTAAATTCACGTCATAGTCGGAAATCTAAATAAATACCAGATAATAACAAAATCGACTATGGGTTCTTTCCTTCATTTTACTGTAACAGGCGAATCACCATATCCTCAGAAAAGTGGGATCTTTGAAGTTCAAATATCCATCACTGATGCCAAACCTTCATCTACTGAAATTGAAGAGAAGTCATTTTCATTTATTTGGAAGGATACTTTTTCTCTTACTGTAAGAAACGGTGAATTTGAAGAAATCCTAGGCTCTGAAGAAAATCCACTTCCAGAATCAATTACAACTTTTACAAAATTATGGATCATTGTTACTGATCAATTCTCTTCTTTAGGTTCATTGTTTGAATTTGAAGTTCCTAACTCTATGAGGACTGAATCACAAGAAAAACCCAAAACACGTTCTCAAACTAAAACAATTAGGAGTCCTGGTAAGTCAGGAAGTATAGGTCCACCAGGAGATAAAGGTGCATCAGGTCCACAAGGTGCAGTAGGTGACAAAGGAGATAGAGGAGACAAAGGACAAACAGGAGATAAAGGACCAACAGGAGATAAAGGAGTTACTGGTGACAAAGGAGACAAAGGAGATAAAGGTACACCAGGTCCACTAGGAGCTAAAGGCGATAAAGGCGAAAAAGGATTAACTGGGAATAAAGGAGATAAGGGTGATCAAGGTGAACGTGGATCTGTAGGGGGAAAAGGTGAAACAGGTCAACAAGGACCAACAGGTGATAAGGGTCTAACTGGATTACGTGGTGATAAAGGAGATAAAGGGTCAACAGGTCCACCAGGAATTCAAGGTGACAAAGGAGTTCCAGGTGCACAAGGTGAAAAGGGAGATAAAGGAATTACAGGTCCAGTAGGAGATAAAGGTGCACCGGGTCCACAAGGTCCACAAGGCGAAAAAGGAAAATTTGGAATCACAGGACCTGGTGGCGATAAAGGTCCTAGAGGTCCACAAGGTCCTTCAGGCGATAAAGGAATTACAGGTCCGCCTGGACCATCTGGCGATAGAGGTCCGCAAGGTCCACAAGGTGATCAAGGTCCACAAGGATTAACTGGCGATAAAGGTCCTAGAGGTCCACAAGGCATTCAAGGTCCACAAGGGGAACAAGGTCCACAGGGTTCACCTGGTCCAGCTGGTGAAGCAGGTCCTAGAGGTTCACAAGGTCCAGTAGGCTCAGCAGGTCCTAGAGGTCCACCAGGTCCTCCTGGCGATAAAGGTCCAACAGGTGGAATGTCAGATGAACAGAAACAACTTTTTAAAGATATGCTAGAGATCCTTGTAAAGAAAGGAATTATTTCAGCAGAAGAGCAGATAGAATTACAGAGTCATTTATACTAGTATAGACTCTCTGCAACAGTTCTGTATGGTTGAAGCCATCTTTCATGATTACACTCTGTGCATTTGAATAACCATCTTCGCTTTCTTGTGACTACTTTTGGCATAATTAGAACTTCGTGTTTTGTCTTTGCCATGCAAAAATCACATCTCCTGTCTTCAAATTGTTTTACTTGATTTTCATTCTCTAGAAACCCTGCTAATTTTTTGAAATCTTTTTTTAACTCATTGATAAGTTTCTGATTGTAAATTGTTGCAGCAGGATGAAATGTAACAAAAAACTTCTTTCCGTCTTTTTCAATGATTTTACCATGATTTTTTGTAATTTCTTTCCCCCCTAGAAGTGTACCAAATGCAGTATTTCCCATAACGCAGATGACCTTCGGATTGATTATGTTAATCTCTTGGCTGATAAAATCATTGCAAGCTATTTCCTCTTCTTTTGATGGGACTCTGTTTTTAGGTGGTCTGCATTTTACAATGTTTGTAATATAGACATCTTTTCTATTGATTCCTGTATCTTGTAAAATTGAATCTAGTCTTTTTCCAGCTGCACCTACAAATGGCTCTCCATTGGTATCTTCACTTCTACCTGGAGCCTCACCTACAAAAATCACGTCTGCATTAAAATTGCCTTTTCCTGGAACTGCATTAATCCTAGTCTCACACAATTTACAATTTTTACAATTTTGTACTTTTTTCGCAATTTTTTCTAATTGATGCAATATGGATTGTTCTAATCACTAAATTATTAATCTAATATCCAATCGAAGTTTTACGCTATAAAAGAATCACATAATAAAACCGTCACCAAACCAGAATTATGACTGATCTACAAAATTTTGAGTCCGAAATAGTTATCGATGAGCAAAAATCAGATGGCTTGGAATTCTTGAAGTTTTTTGATCCTACAACCATGAGCATACATCTAAAAGAAAATCAAAAACCACTTGGTAAAAAAGGCAAACCTGGAAACTTTCAGTTAGTAGAAATTGGAACCAAAACACTTGATAGAGATTACCTTGAGATATTGGTATCACAAATTCTTACATCAATAGACGATGAAACACTAGGTAACACGGAAATCTCAAAACCAGGTGCACTGGTAATACAGTATAAGGATTATCGTATTGCAATTACAAGACAGCCATTTTCCGAACTTTTGGAAATCACAATAGTTCATCCAATCAAGCAGATGACATTAGAAGACTATAATATTTCAGATAAACTAATGTCTCGTTTAACAAAACAAGCAGAAGGAATTTTAATATCAGGCGCTCCTGGTTCTGGAAAAAGTACATTAGCCTCAGGAATTGCAAATTTTTACAATCGTAATGGAAAGATTGTTAAGACATTTGAATCACCACGTGATCTTCAGGTTGATCCTGGAGTAACTCAGTATACACGATTAGATGGAAGTTTTGAAAACTCTGCAGATATCTTGCTTTTGGTTAGACCTGATTACACTATATTTGATGAAGTGAGAAGAAGAGAGGATTTTAGAATTTTTAGTGATCTAAGACTGACAGGTGTTGGAATGGTTGGTGTAGTACATGCAAATACACCATTAGATGCAGTCCAAAGATTTATTGGGAAAATTGAACTTGGGATAATTCCAAGTATACTGGACACTGTGGTATTTGTAAAAGATGGTGAGATTACTAAAGTGTATGAGTTGAAATTTCAAGTAAAAGTTCCATCAGGAATGGTCGAGCAAGATTTAGCAAGACCTGTTATCGATATATGTGATTTTGAAACTGGTGAATTAGAATTTGAAATCTATACTTTTGGTGAAGAAAACGTCATAATGCCAGTATCTAAAAAAAATCAAAAAAATGGAATAGAATTACTAGCAGAAAAAAAAATTGTTGATATAATGAGGAGATTTGATTCAAATCCAAGAGTAGAGTTTCTAAACAAATCTAGCATCAGAGTGTTTGTATCTAAAGAGTCAATTCCATCCATCATTGGAAGAAATGGAAGTACAATCAAAGATCTTGAAAATGAACTTAATTTACACATAGATGTAGAAGAGGCAGACACAAACTCAGAAGTTCCTAATTTTGCTATTCCATTTGATTTCTCAGAATCCAGAACCGCATTACTGTTAGATGTTGGTAGGGAGCACTCTGGAAACATGGCAGAAATTTTTGTTAACAAGGAATTTTTATTTTCATCAAAAATCGGCAGAAAGGGATACATAAAGATCCTAAAGCGTTCATCAGAAGGCAAACTTTTCTCAAGAGTCATAAGATCAAAAAATGACATTGAGGTTTTTCTTAAAACTCGTTAAAACTATCTCTAAACTTTGGGTTTGATTTTAGGAATGTAACAAACTTTCTTAACTGTCTAATAGTTTTCGGGTTAAGATGATGTTCAATACCCTCAGCATCTTGATTTGCAATATCCTTACCAATTCCTAGAATCTCAAAAAACTCTAAAAGAATACTATGATTCTGACGTATTGCGTGTGCTACTTGATTTCCTTTCTTAGTTAGATTAATTCCGTGATATTTTTCATACTCCAAGTAACCGTTTTCATCTAGGCGTTTCAGCATCTTTGTAACACTCGGTGCACTTACGTTCATGTATCTAGAAATATCAAGTGTTGTAGCATAACCCTTCATGTCAACTAATTCAGATATGACCTCTAGATAATCCTCAATTCTAGTAGAATCTGGTTTTTCAGATTTGTGAGCTGCTTTGATTGATTCCAACCTCTTTGATGATTTTTTGACCAATTGTTTGCTCATAACATTCTTCGATATAAATTGCAAATGTTTGTTATCAAATCTTGACACAAAAGTGATTCATTTTGATCACTGAATTTTAACTATTTTTTTCATGACTATATGGAATGATAGATGGATTCGATGAAAAAATAAAACGCATTAGGATGATGGCTGAATCAGCAAAGCGTCGTTCAAACCTTTACTCTGGAATATCAGATTTGGATGACAAAAAGACTGCAGAATCGCTTGGCGCATTAAATCGAGCCTCAGCACCTGGAAAAAAACTGCAAAAACTTGGATTTGTAATGTTATGGATTCCTGAACCAACCGGAGTTACATGTGCAGTGGGCGCTCCAATGATATTGGCTGGACGATATCTAGACAAAAAGTACAATGGTACTACACTCAAAGATATTGGGAAGCATACTAAAGACACAATTACATCAATTAACAACTTCAAAACTAATACGTAACCATCTTAGTTTTTATCACGTTTGAATAATAAAAATTCATGCCAACACGACTTCAAGTTCTTTTACCAATAGGTATAGCTACAGTAATTGTTGGTGTTGCAGGAATAGTATCATTACCATCAGATGTAAGCATTGGTACAAATGTAGATTTTCGAATGGGTGTTATAGAATTAGATGATAAGACTCTTGAAGTATACATCGCAGACACTAAGCCACGTTATGAGCGTGGTTTGATGTGGGAATCTCAGGAGTTTCTTATGGATGGTAAGGGTAATGATTTAGGCATGCTATTTATTTTTAATGAACCTGGACTAAGATCAATGTGGATGCAAAATATGCAATTCCATCTTGACATTATATGGTTTAATGAAGACAGACATGTTGTTTTAATTGAAAAAAATGTTCCGCCATGCATAACTCCTCTGGAAGTAATGGCATGTCAATCTGTTGGCGTCTCTGCAGATAATGCAAAATACGTACTTGAAGTCAAATCTGGATTTGTTGACAAATTTGGTATTGGTAATGACTCAAAACTTGAAATAATTTCAGGTAATTAACATGTCATGAAAGTAACAAAAATCTCTGCAATCACAATATTTACAAAAAACATGAAAAACTCATGCATGTTTTATTCCAGCATCCCAAAGTTTGAGATATCATATGGTGGACCAAATTCAAATTTTACTACCTTTAAAATTAGTAAATCGCCAGATATGTATCTGAATATAGAGCAACCATCTAGTAAAACATGGTGGAAAAATAAAAAGCGATTAGATGACGAATTCTGTAGAATTATTTTTCATACAGAGGATGTTGATGCATTATATTACTATTTGAGAAATGATGACAAAGTTTCCAATCTAGGTGAATTTGAAACCAACCCTACAGATGCTGACTGGGGAGAAAGATATTTTCAAATGCGTGATCCAGATGGCTATCCAATTGTGTTTGCCACACCAATTACCTAGGGTTTTAATCTGTCTGGATCTCTTGGATATAACACAACTTCTCTTACATTATCAATTCCAATTAGAACAGTCATGAGTCTATCTAACCCCATTCCCCAACCTGAATGTGGTGGCATTCCCCACCCAAACGTTTTGAGATGTTCTTCAAAATTTGTAGGATCTAAATCTTGTTCCTTCAACCTGGTTTTAAGTTGCTCAGGATTATGTAGACGTCTACCGCCAGAAGACAATTCCAGATAACCATATTGCAAGTCAAAAGAGCGTGAAAGAGTTGGGTCATCATCTTTTTCATGAATGTAAAACGGTTTGAGCTTCATTGGCCAATCAGTTAAAAAGAAAAAACCAGAGTGTTTCTCTCCCAACGTTCGTAGGTGTGAATCTAACAAGTCATCTCCAAATTCTAATTTAACATCTGCTGAATTTAACTCATCTAAAGCTTGGTTGTATGTCACTTTTTCAAATGGGGAGTTTGGAACATCAATTTTGTGACCAATCTCTTTTTGCTCTACCTTACATTTTTCTGATGTGTTTTTGAATACATCTACTACAATTGATTCTAGAATATTCATTACATCAGTATAGTCCATCATGGCAGCTTCAATGTCGATACTTGTAAACTCACTAAGATGTCGTCCTGTATGTGATTTTTCTGCTCTATAAAATGACGAAATCTCAAATACCCTCTCTAATCCTATAGTCATTTGTTCTTTGTATAATTGTGGACTTTGTGCAAGATATGCTTGCTTTCCAAAATAATCTAATCCAAAAAGATTTGCGCCCCCCTCACTCGCGCTACCAATAATTTTTGGTGTTGTGATCTCGATGAATTTTTTATTAGTTAATGTTTTCCTAATTGATTCTAATACGTGATGTCTTAATTTGAATATTGACGCAGTTTTTTGATTTCTCATATCAAGTGCCCTAGAATTTAGTCTATTGTCAATATCACTTTCGAGTCTTCCTATAGGATCGATTGGAAGAGGATATTCTGCCTTTGCAAGTACATCTATTGTAGTAGCAGCAATCTCAAAATCAAAGTCTTTTGCCTTACTGGATTGAACTTTACCATTAATTCTGACAACGCTTTGTCGGTTTAATCCCTCTAGCAGATTCACTGATTCTCCTTTTACTATAACTTGGCACATTCCAGTCACGTCCCGGATTGTCAAAAACGCCATTTTTCCAAGTTTACGTAGATCTACAATCCATCCACCAAAAAGCACATCTTGTCCTTCCATGGAAGCGTTTAGATCTTCGATTAGGTGTGTTCTTGCTATCTCCATAGTTATTTTGAATATTGTTTTACGTAAAAACTTAGTTACTCCAAATTGCAAACATAATTGATCAATGACGTTCATTTCTATTGAAAACCTAACTACACATTATGATACATCAAAGGGAAAGGTGCATGCATTAGAAGATGTCAGCTTTTCATTGGAAAAAGGTCAGTCAATAGGAATAGCAGGAGAAAGTGCATGTGGAAAGAGCACACTAGGTCTCTCATTAATCAGAATGATACCAAACGGAAAAATAATCTCTGGTAAAATAATTTTTGACGGAAAGTCATTTTTAGAAATCCCAGATTCAGAATTTGATAAAAAACATAGATGGAAAGACATCACTATGGTGTTTCAGGGAGCCATGAATTCACTGGACCCAGTTTTTACTATAAAGCAACAATTTATTGAAATTCTTAAGGAGCATAGTTTTAAAGGCAATTCTGAAAAAACCATTGTTGATTCTTTATCATCTGTAAATCTCGAGGAAAGCATTCTACAGAAATATCCACATGAACTAAGTGGTGGAATGAAACAGCGTGTAATTATAGCAATGGCATTATTACTCAAACCAAAGTTTGTGATAGCTGATGAGCCAACAACTGCACTAGATGTCTTAATACAGGCTCAGATAATTAATCTGTTTAAGAAATTAAAAAAAGATGGTATGACCCTAATGTTAATCTCACACGACTTGGCGGTTCTATCTGAAGTTGCAGAAAAGATTGGAATAATGTATGGCGGAAAGATGGTTGAATTCGGAAATTCATCTGAGATTTTTGAAAATCCAAAACATCCCTACACAATTGGTTTGCTTGATTCAATACCACGACTACATGGAGACAAAAAACCAAAATTCATCAAAGGTACACCACCTGACTTACTAAACGCTGGAAAAGGATGTAGATTCATAGACCGCTGTCCAGAGGCTATGGAAAAGTGTAAAGAAACACCACCCAAAATTATTACGGACTCTGGATATGTTTTATGTTGGCTTTATGAATAGCGTTTTACAACAGGCAAACAAGCATCAATTATTCGTATAACCTCAGTTCGTATGACATTCTTATCAATTGAGACCCAAATCTTTCGTGTTCCAACAGAAAATGCTAATGTTTGCACAGCAGTTCTTTCCTCCCAAACAAACTCAACATCTCCAAGTTGCGCATCAAATTGGTCTTCCAACTCTGTTTTAATGGCTATTTGTGCAAATTGATACTGTGTATTTTTTTGATCAAGTAATGGTTCTAAACCATCTCTTCGTTGGTATGCTAATAATTGACCATTTTTACTTATCACCCCAACAAATCTAATGTATGGGCTAATTTTCCCAATTAAATCAGCAATTTCATAATTTTCATTCTCTGTCATATATTGTGATACTAGTTTAGAGATATTTTAGTGATTTTAGGCAAATCTTTTCATACTGATAATGAGTTCATACACTATTGGATCTTTGGGACTTTCTTCCATTTTTTTCGTCTGAAGTTGGATATATCGGTCTAACCCTAGTTAGTTTTTTTGGTTCTTTAATCCCCTTTGTTCCAATCCCATCTTTCATTCTACTAATTACAATGTCAATTGGAGATCAGTTTAATATCCATCTTTTAGCAATCATTGCAGCTGTTACTTCCACATTAGCGAAGCAGATAATATTCTATGCTAGCTATGGTGGTAGAAAAATTATTTCTGAAAAAACCAAAAAAAGAATGCTCCCATTTCAAAGATTGGTCAAGAGATATGGTGCTGGCGCAGCATTTTTTGCGGCTGCTACGCCAATTCCTGATGATTTAGTTTACGTACCATTAGGATTAGCAAAATATAACCCTAGAAAATTTTTCATTGCAACGTTAACGGGAAAACTGGTTTTATGTTATGTTATTGTGATTTTGTCACATTATGTCAGTGGGCCTGTAATAGATCCAATTTTTGAGAGTTTTGGTATATACTCAGTAGAGGACATGCAAGATCCTACACCGATATTAATTGGAATAATTGGATTTGGTGTGGGAATGACTGCGGTGGTGCTCATTCTACTACGATTAGATTGGAGTCGTGTTTTAGGACGATTTGTGCCTTGGACGCTAGTAGATGATGATGATGATGATCAAAAGTAATCTTTTATGTTAATGCTAAAATTCCATTGTTTTTCCATGCCCTGAGAAATTCCAATCCTAGATTTCTGATTGATTTTTTTTGGCATGATTCCTTCACTTATGTATAACTCGGATTTTTTTGTTAAATCCATGTTATGCTGCTTCATTGTTATTCCCATCGCAATTGTTAATTTTCCTGGTCCATTTGAAATATTTTCAGTGTTTTTACTACCCCTATTTCTCACCATGGTTTTTATGCCATTTTGTGGATATATTCCACGAATTAAAACTGCACCAGCATTTTGTTTTTTGCTTTTTGCTACTACGTTTAGCATAAAGTACATACCATAAGTAAAATAAACATATGACATTCCAACTGGACCAAACATCACTTTATTTCGATCGGTCATTTTTTTTGATGCATGGCTAGCAGGATCATCTTTTCCTCTATATGCTTCAGTTTCTGTGATAATACCTGAAAGACATTTCATTCCAATTCGTCGTGTCACTTTTTTTCCAAGTAATTGTTTTGCAACAATTACTGTCTCTCTCTCATAAAATTTTCTTTTTAACAGCATATTTTTAATAATTATCTCTTTTTAATTATTGTTAACACATCCTCATCTTGCAGTATATGATTTAATCCAACTCTTTGTCCACCAAATTTTACACTCTTACCCCAAACATGACCAAATCTAAAATCTTTCCTCATCTTTCTATGTAATTTGTTACAAACATCTAGCACCGAATCATCTTTTCTAATTATTAGAGGTTCTTTGTAATCTGTTTCTCCTCCTTTTGGACGCAGGTATACTCTGATAAATTTTAGTTCATCATAAATTTGATCTCTCAGTTTTGCAACATTAATCTCGGCATCCGCAGAAACTGGAATGAATTTTGTTTTAATTTTCTTTGATACATTTTTGAGAAATTTATCATCAACTAGATCAATCTTATTTAATATTGTTATTGCTTTTGCATACGTTTTGTTTCCTGTAATAAAGTCAACAAGTTGATCAGAATTAATATCTTCACGTATTACAACTCGTGCACTGGTATAACCATACACATTAAGAATATCTCTAAGAAGTTTTTCTGACATTTTTTTTAATTTTACTTGTTGAGCCACTGCTATGCCTCCAGTTGTGGATTTTTCAATCACTATGTTTGGCGGCTTCTGATTAAGTCTAAGTCCAATATTGTTTAATTCATTAATCAAGACATCCTCATGATATGGTTGAAAGACATCTAGTACAAGTAGTACAATATCTGCACTCCTTGCCACTGACAAAATTCTTCTTCCTAAACCCTTACCGCTTGAAGCACCTTTGATGATTCCAGGCAAATCAAGCATCTGAATTCTCGCACCTCGATGTTCTAGTACTCCCGGTACAACAGTTAACGTAGTGAATTGATATGCACCAACAGCTGATTTTGAGCCTGTTAACTTGTTAAGCAAAGTAGACTTTCCGACACTTGGTAAACCAATGAATACAACTGTTGCATCCCCAGATCGTTTAACATCAAACCCATCTGATTTTTTTGAACTCTTTTTTATAGCAATAGCTTCTTGCTCTCGTTTTAGTTTGGCAATTTTTGCCTTAAGAAGTCCTATATGATGTTCTGTAGCTTTGTTTAACTGTGTTCTGTGAATTTCATCTTGAATTGCTTTGATCTTTTCTGGAACACCCATTACTCCACCTATTTTTATCTCATTTAATACGCTTCATATATTATTGCCAATGTGTACAAACACAGTATTGAGCAAAAAAATTCTTGCCATTGACATTGATGGTACAATAACGTTGAATGGTTGGGGAACAATACATTTAGGCGCATTAAAAAAACTAAGACAGTTAAAGGATGACGGTCATAAAATAATCTTAGTCACAGGTAGATCATCGGTTGAAGGATATCTTTTATCAATTTTTGGAGGCTTGACACATCTGGCAGTAGGTGAGAATGGTGGATGTATCACACATGGTGATATCATGCAACATAAAATTATTGGAAACAAGGGTGAGTGTGTTCAGGCTTTAGCCTTTTTACAGAATCGTGTTGATGGAGAAATAAAAGAGAAATCTGTTTTTCCTCGGATGACAGAAGTTGTATTAGAACGAACATTTGACATCAATAAGGCACAAAAGGTTTTAGATGATGAAGGACTTGACGTTGGTTTGTTTGACAGTGGTTATGCATTTCATATCAATTCAAAGGGAGTTGATAAAGGAACTGGATTCTTAGAGGCATTAAAAATGTTGGAATGTGATGTGAAAGATGCAATTGCAATTGGAGATAGTGAAACAGATATTCCACTATTCAATTTGATCCCAAATAACATAGCAGTACAAAATTCAATCGATGATCTGAAGAAAGTTGCTAGAATTGTTACAACTAAAGAGTCAGGAGAAGGTGTGCTAGAAGGCTTAGATATGATTTCATCTGAACTATAGATATAAGATGGCATTTCTTGATCTGTTAAGCAAAGTCAGGCATAACATCAATGAGGTTATAAAAAATCAGGGGTATGACACTGTAAAGTTTTCAGTAGAACCATCAAAGCCTGGTTTTGGTGATATCACATGTAATGCAGCATTCTTGTTGGCAAAGCAATTAAAGCAGAGTCCACATGAGATTTCTAAAACACTTTCTTCATTATACGGTATTAAGCCAAACTCTGAAATCAAAAGTGTTGTTGCACATTCTACAGGCAATCTTAATTTTGAAATAAACTATGAATTTTTCAATAACCATGTTATTTCTGCGGCATTGCAAGATAACTATGGAGAATTAGATATTGGAAAAAAGGAAAAAATAGTTGTAGAGCATACATCTGTTAATCCAAACAAGGCATTACACATAGGCCACATTCGCAATGTAGTGTTAGGTGATATAGTTGCTAGAATTCTAAGGAAGGTAAATTTTGATGTCAAAGTCTTAAACTATATTGATGATTCTGGTTTGCAAGTAGCGGACATTATTGTTGGATTTAGATTTGGTGGTCTCTCAGACACTCCACCAGACGGCAAAAAATTTGATCACTATTGTGGTGATGACATTTATGTAAAGACTACTGAGGCATACAAATCTGACAAGTCATTAGAAGAAAAACGTCATCAAGTATTACAGGAAATAGAAGACGAAAATAGTGAAATTTCGAAATATGCCAAAACTATAACTAGAAAAGTTTTAGATGAACAACTGAAGACAGTTTGGGAATTAGGCGTGTTTTATGATTGTCTCAATTTTGAATCACAGATTATTCATTCAAAACTTTGGGATACAATATTTGAAAAGCTCAAATCTGATAATTTAGTTAGATTAGAATCATCTGGTGATAATGCAGGATGTTGGATAATTCCTACAGATGGTGAAGACGATAAAGTTCTTGTTCGTAGTAATGGTGTTGCAACATATATTGCAAAAGACATTCCGTATGCTGCCTGGAAGCTTGGGCTAGTTGATGATCCATTCAATTATAAGATTCATTCTATGCAAAGTAATAATCAAACACTTTACGAAACAACTTTGGATGAGTTCTGTCAACACGACGATGACATGATTAATTTCTTTGGAGATAGAGTAATTACTGTAATCGACAATAGACAAAAACGCCTCCAAAATATTGTGACTGAACTAATGTCAAAATTCAAACATGAAGGTGTATATGTACATCTTGGATACGAGTCTGTTACGCTTAGTTCTGATACTGTAAAGACACTTGGTTCAGAGACAGATGGAAAATCTGCTCAAATGTCTGGTCGAAAAGGTCTTTACATTAACGCTGATCTAGTCATTGAAAATCTAAAGACAAAGGTTTTCCAAGAATCTCAAAAACGAAATGATGATTTGAATGACCTTCAATTAACACAAATTGCAAAGGATGTTGCAATTGGAACCATTAGATATGAGATGATAAAACCAGATCTTGATAAGATTATCACTTTTGATCTTAATAACTCACTGAAGTTAGAGGGAGATACATGTAGCTACATACAATACTCTTATGCAAGGGCATCAAGAATTTTAGAGAAATCTACCATTGAACCAAATTTTGATACAGACTTTACAAATCTAAAAGATCCGTATGAGACTCAATTGGTAAAAATAATTTCTATGTATGACATTCATGTTAATGATGCTGCCAAGAATTTCTCACCAAAAATTATTGCTAAATATTGTTATTTACTTTCAACCACATTTTCATCATTTTACGAACATGTAAGCGTGAATGGGGCAGAAACTCCAGAACTAAAAAATTCCAGATTATGTCTGGTGGTTGCTTATAGAAGGACGCTCAAAAATGCATTTTCACTATTGGGTATAACCACTCCAGAACGTATGTAATTATTTTTTAACTCCACTTTGAAATATTTTACATTGACAGGTTGAGATCAGACACTGATCTTTTTTATTAATATGTTCATCAACTAAATGACCACATGAATCATTCTGGCAAATCTTTCTGTTTGATTCACGTGTGATTATTCTTTGTGCAATTTTATTTGCGTCTTCTTTACTATAGCCTTTTTTGTCAATATAATAATGGATTATCTGGCTCCAGAGTTTATCAGTTTGTATCATTGCGTTTCATTTTAGACGATTTACTAAATCTTTTTAGTTCAAATGCATGTTGCACTGAATATTTTTTTATTTTAGCATCATTTTTTATATTTTCAGCTTCCTCAAGTCTTATTCCTTGTGCAGCCAAAAATGCATCATCTTTCATTCCAAGTGCTTCAAATGCTTTTGACTTTTCAATTGGAATATTTGAAAATTTTGGGTCAACCTCTTGGATCATATCATAGTATGTTATCGCATCTTCGAACATTTGAAGATGATTATATGTAATTGCCAGATTCATTAATGCATCTAGATTTCTTTTATTCGAAGATATGACTTTTTTATATATAATAATTGCATCTTCATGTTTGCCAGTTTTGTTAAATGCAATTCCTTTTGCAATAAGTGTGTCAACATCATCACTATTTTGTTTCAGTATTTTATCACAGCACTTTAAAACTTGATCATGAATTTCTAATTTTTCAGACGCAAACATTTTGTTTTTCAATGCAAACTCATCTGCATTATCTAATTCTAATACTTTATTAGAACATAATATTGCATCCTGATATGCACCAACCATATTGTATGCAGTACTAATATTTTGTAACGCAAGCTTATCCTGAGTATTTTTCTCTAGTAGTTTCTGACAATAGGTTATAATTTCATCAAACCTTTTTCCATTGAAGAGTTTTTTAATTTTCAGGTAGTGGTCATTTTCTAGAAGATTTGTCATTTCATTCGTTCTCCCAATGTGTATCTTAGCCAGTTATCTGAAAGAATTTGATGGATCTCCTTCAATTTTTCATACATTCTTCCCTTCAAATGACTTAATTCAAATTTTTTAATAACCGAGTCTGTTTTTTGTGAATAGTATACACGCATGGCTACAGATTATCAGGCATTGAATAAAAAATTTGTGAGTCAAAAATCGTATGTATTAATATTGATTCTCCAGTGTGATGTTTCACAACCCCAAGATTCATAAGCGAAAGAAAACGATTAGCTAAAAATTAGGAATACAATATGGCAAACTTTGGAACATTAGAATTTGTATTAGATCGATATTCTGGTACTTGGTGCTGGAAGATCTCTGGTACTAGGGCTGTTAATATGGTTTCAAAATTGATCCCACGTGGGTGGTATGGTGATAAACCTGATGAGGTTATAATTTCAGACACTGATGAAAATACCAAAAAATTAAAGATGATTAATGATAGGTATCCATTTGAAGTTCTTTCAAAATCCGTCTGGAAGAGAAAGATCATACCATTAACAATTAAAAAAGAAAGAATACCAAAAATTGAGAAACTGTCTCAAGTATTGCCTAGTAAACAATTCCGTGGAAAATTACTTGATTTTCAAAGAGAGGGACTAGACTTTCTAATGAAGTCATCAGGAAATGCTCTCTTAGCAGACGAAATGGGACTTGGAAAAACAGTTCAAACTTTGGCATATCTTTCAAAAGAAAAAACATCTTTTCCAGCTTTAATTATAGCTCCATTAGTTACTCTAACCAATTGGCAAAGAGAAATTGAAAGATTTCTAAAAAAGAAAGGTAAGAATGGAAAGATTGTAGAATCTAAGTCACCTAGTTGTTTTATGATAAGGCAAGGAAGACAGAGTGATATTGGTGAATATGATTTCTACATTATCAACTATGAACTACTTCATAAAAGATTACCTGATTTACTAAAATTAAACATACGTTCAGTTGTTTGTGATGAAGTTCAACACTTGCGTTCAAAAACTACACAAAAGTATGCTGCAGTTAAAAAACTTGCAGCAAAAGATGGTATAAATTATCGTGTTGGATTATCTGGAACACCAATTTATAATCGTGGCTCTGAGATTTGGCCTATTGTAGATATTTTAAAACCTGGTTTACTTGGAAGCTTCAAGGAATTTTGTGAATACTTTTGCTATGTAAATGAAAAAGGAAAGGCAATCGTATTAGAAAATAAGAGAAATAGTTTGCGTAACCAATTAACCAAACATGTAATGCTACGAAGAAAGAAATCAGACGTTTTAAAAGAATTAAAGGATAAAGTAAGATGTCCTGAAGTAGTTGCCGCTGACGAAAAATTCTATAAATCTGAACTAGATAAAATTTGGTCGAAACTTGAAGAAGAGCAAAAATATGCACAAACTGCATTTGACAAATCAGCATCATACCATCGTGCAATCGAAAGTGAACGACAGGCAGCTGGTATTGCAAAACTACCACATGTGATAAACTTTGTAAACGACATAATGGATATTGAAGAAAGTGTTGTTGTTTTCTGCCATCATAGGGCAATTCATGATTTACTACATCAAAGTCTTTCAAAATATAATCCATCGTCAATAATTGGTGGACAGACAGATAAGGCAAGGGATAATGAAATTACAAGATTCCAGAAAGGAAATACAAAACTAATGATTGCAGGACTACGTGCAGGAAATGTTGGAATTAATCTTAACAATGCAAGCTATGTTATTTTTGCAGAACTTGATTGGAGCCCAGCAATTCACAGGCAGGCAGAAGATCGATTACATAGAATAGGTCAAAAAAATACAGTATTTGCATATTATCTAGTTGGAAATGGTACGCTTGACGAACATGTGGTAGATATTTTAGTTGACAAGAGTTATGAGATAGACGCAATTCTTGACGCAAAAACTGAATCGTTTGAAAACAAAGAAAGGGCCAAACTCATACTTGCTCAAATCCATGATAAGATAAAAACAAAATAAGTTGTGAGTAGTGTGGATTTTTTACTAGAAGAAGAGATGATTGATATTCTAACATTTTGCCTCCAAAATCCAGACTCATCTGATGTTGAACCAAAAAAACAACGTCTAAAAGAAATTGGAAGAGAGTTGTTTGATAATGGTGGAGTTGATGCAATGGAGAATTTCTTTTTTGTAGTTGAAAATAGAATTATTGGTGAGATTGAAAAAGATCCTAAGCCATTCAGGAATTTGTGGAATGGGATAACCAGTGATTGGAAACACTAACAGAGAAATTACTTGAAAAAAGATATCTGATGTCCTGATTAGGCTCTGCCTATTCTGAACATCGATGTACTACAAGTTGGGCAAGTGCCTTTTACTGCAGGTTTTCCATTTTTCATGGTAATTGCTGAGGTTCCTTGCATTTCTCTTTTGTCTCTACATTTAACGCAGTAACCAATTGTCATGATTTTGGTGTGGTTTTCTAATATTAGCAAAAAACAGTGAAAATTATTTAACAAATTACAATTTTTTTAACCATTTTAAAACATAATCAAAAAATTACGACTAATTTTGTTTAGATTACGTTATATTTTCAACTCTATATGTAGATACATGAAAAATCAATTTCTGATTATTTTTCTTTTGTTGACATTTTCAATGTCAGTAATTGGCGAATCTTTTGCAGATGATTTTGATATTAATTTGGACAGTACTTTCTATGAAAAATCTGATATAATTTCAATTTGGGGAAACACTCAACCTAATTCCCAAAATTCTGTGTTTGTATCAATCGAAGATGATAATGGAAACACTGTATGGACAGAACGTCTTTCACTTAATGAAAAGGGGGAATTCTCAACATTAGTGATTGCAGGTATTTCAGATTGGGCATCTAGTGGAAACTACCAAGTAATACTTGAATCAGGACAAGTTGTTAAAACAAAATCATTCTTTTATGATTCAGGACCACAAGTTAATCCGCCTTCAGTTGTAGACGAGTATTACATAACTCAGGATGATCTTATCTTGACATTTACTATTGCGAGTATCATAGTAGCAGGAATTTTTGTGTATTTGGCACGAAACATTCTTCTGCGTAAAAAAACAAAATATGATGAAACTAATCTTGATTCTCAAAAAGATCGTGATTATGAAAAATATCATTCTGATTGGACTGACGAAGATATTTTTGACTCACGCAAATCAACAATTAATGCAAAGGAATTTCGTGAAATGTATAATGATAAATCTCTTCCTGATTACTATTCAATTTTAGATATATCTAATAATGCATCATCTTTAGAGATTAAAAATCAATATCGAAAACTGGCAAAACAATTTCATCCTGATAGAAATAAAGATTCGTCTGAAGAAAAAATGGCAGAAATTAATAAAGCATATGAAGTATTATCTGATAAAAAACTAAAAGAGGCATATGATAAATTCTTTAAATTAATCTGATTTAATTTTAAAATCTTTTATAGATAAATATAATATAACTTTTGAAGAGTTTTGTATACTGTTTGTTAAATTTGTAACAATGGAAATCTTTTTACCGTCAGCAATTTCGGCTTCTAGAAATATATCAAGAAACGATTTACTGGGTCCAAGCATTGCTTTTGTAAGATGCTGTGTTATACTAGTGTCCAAAAAAACGGCTTCAATTTTTTTCTCTTTTAGATCTACAAAATAAACACCACCTCTTGTTGTTGGTTCTGTAACTGGATTTTCAGTTTGAAAAATCTTGATTTCATTAATAGGGAAGAGTTTGTCAAAAATCAATAAATTAAATTTTGTATTATTTCCTTCAACAATTTTTTGTAGGTCATTATCATTCATGATTATTCTTGTAATTGTCAAAAAATATATGTTAATACATTTCTACTATAATATGGCAGAATCAATCTCAAAAGATCAATTAAAACAAACACTAGACGAATATGTGATAATTGATGTCAGAGAACCAGATGAGGTTGAAAATGGCACAATTATGAATTCACAAATCATGCCTTTGGGATTAGCTATTAGAAATGCAAAAAAAGGTAATATTGAAGAATTGAGAGATAAGAAAATTTGTGTTTATTGTGCATCTGGATATCGTGGAAACATAGCGGCTGATGAGCTAATCAAAGCAGGGTTCTCTGCAGTGAATCTTGAAGGTGGATATATGGCATGGACTGGATAATATAATTTGGTTTAATGAAAAATATTCAAAAAGAAAATAAATAAAAAATCAGATCCAATCAATCAGATTGTTTATATATACACCATCGTTACGTGTACTAGTGAATCTCAAACACAAAAGCACATTACCAATATTGGCAAGTATGATGCTAATAGTATCATTAGCATACGCTCCAGCAGCATTTGCAGGAAGCGGTTTGACAATTGAGGCAGATGCTGTTGAAGGTTCAACAACAATCACCATCACAGGAACTGCGGGTTCTACTGGTGCTGTAACATTAATGGTTATTGCCCCAAATGGAAATGTAGTTGCTGTTGATCAGCTTAGTCCTGATTCTGATGGTTCATTCTCTTCGACAATAACTGTTGGTGGAGCATTGTGGAGTCAAGATGGCGTTTATACAATTAACGCTCAGCAAGGTTCTGCGGCAATCAATAAATCATCTGTTGAAGTAGAAATTGCTGACGGTGCAGTAGTACCAGAATTTGGTACAATAGCATCACTAGTTCTAGTTGTTGCAATTACTTCAATTGTAATACTATCTGCAAAAGGCAGACTTAGTTTCACACCTAGAATCTAATCTGTCATCGCCTTTTCTTTCTTTTTCAATAACGTTAGTTAAGCTTCATAATACCCATTTTTGTAAAAAAATCAAATTTGGATATAGAAAAATTTCAAAATGATGTTTATGCGATTAGTGAGCTTCTCTCAAATCAATTAGATCGAAAAGATGTACCAAAACTCAATTTTGTTCGTCAAAGATTAATTGAGATGTATAAGGAGAATTTGGTAAAAATAAATCATTCAGTTTTGGAAATAATATGTGCGTCCGAACTAATTAGTCACGGTTATTCAGTAGATGTTGAAAAATCTGTTTCAAAACTGCTTACATGTGATGTTCTTGGAACAAAAGGTGATAACAGGTCTATAATCGAAATTGAAACTGGATTCACGCCACCTGAACATGCATTAGACACAGTTGATTACTATGCAGCAAGAATTCTAAGTAAAATTGCCAGATACAGTCAATACTGTGGAAAATTCTCACTTGCTACCCCTGTAGTTAACGTATTACCAATTTCAAGATTATTTCTCCTACCACCAAATGCAAGAAAAAATGAGGATGTCACAAGACTAAAAAAACTATGTGATAGATTCTACAAGAACCCTAAGATCCAGTTTGATGATATTCTAAATGCACATATTCATTCAATTTATCTGATAAATACAGACAAGGGATTTGCAAAAGAATTAGACCCAGAAGCATATCTTGAAATGACAAAAGAAGTAATATCTAAAAGTGAAATTGATCTTTAAATTTTTCAGATAGATGATCTAATTTTCTCACAAGGTTTAATACATGTTCATCTAGGATTATCGCCATATGACTAAGTACAAATCTACTGAGCAAGTTATGAAGATTATTAGCGATAAGAATAAGATCAGGAATTTTGGGGTTATTGCACATGTTGATCACGGTAAGACTACAATGAGTGACAGTCTTTTGGCCCACTCTGGAATTATCTCACCATCATCAGCTGGGTCTGCACTTGCAATGGATTCTATGAAAGCAGAACAAGAAAGAGGAATTACAATCGTTCAAGCAAATGTCACATTACATTATCAGGAAGAAGAAAATGATTATGTCATTAATATGATTGATACACCTGGACACGTTGATTTTTCTGGACGAGTTATTAGAAGTCTCAGAGCAATTGATGGTTCTGTTGTTGTATGTGATGCAGTTGAGGGAATCATGACTCAAACTGAAACTGTTACTAGAATGTCTCTTGAAGAAAGAGTAAGACCTGTTTTGTATATTAATAAGATTGATAGATTAATCAAAGAGTTAAGATTAACACCTGAAAAGATGCAAGAAACACTTGCAAATGTTGTAGCCAATTTTAACCAATTAATCGATACGTATGCTGAGGAAGAGTATAAAGAAAAATGGAAAGTTTCTATCCAGGATGGAAGTGTAACTTTTGGTTCTGCCAAAGATCGATGGGCAATTAACATTGACATCATGCAGAAAAAAGGCGTTACCTTCAAAGATGTGATTGATGCATATTCAGATTCTGGTAAAGTAGAAGATTTGGTTGAAAAAGCACCTCTTGCAGATGCGGTGCTGGGAATGGTTGTAAAACATCATCCACCACCACATGTAGCACAAAAATATCGAATTCCAAAAATCTGGAAAGGTGATCTAGATTCAGATATTGGGAAATCCCTTCTGAATTGTGATGACAATGGGCCAACAATAATGATGATTGTCAACATGACAATTGATCCTGCGGCAGGACCTGTTGCAATTGGTAGATTATTTTCAGGAACTATAAAGGATGGTCAAACTATTAACATTATTGATACAAAACGTGAGGGACGAGTACAGTCAGTTAACTTTTTCATGTCAAATGTAAGAGAACAAGTTGGTGAACTTTCTGCTGGAAATATACCAGCGTTGTTAGGATTAACAGAAGCTCGTGCAGGACAGACAGTTTCTAGCATAAAAGATACTGCCGTCTTTGAAGCATCAAAATATGTTTCTGAACCAGTAGTTCAAATGGCAATTGAACCAAAGCATCCAAAAGATCTTCCAAAACTTGTAGAGACATTACGTAAACTTACAATTGAAGACCCAAATCTTGTGATAAAAATTGATGAGGAAAGTGGTGAGACAATAATGGCTGGAATGGGTGTACTACATCTTGATGTTGCGGTAAATCTGATCAAAGATGCAAAAGTTGAGATTGTTACCTCTGAACCATTAATCAATTACAGGGAAACTATTACTGGTTCATGTGAACCTGTCATGGCAAAATCACCAAATCGTCATAACAAGATATTCATGAAAGTTGAACCATTAGAACCTGAAATTGCTGAGATGTGTAGAAATGGCACGTTAAGTGAAATGAAGGATAAAAAGGAAACAGCACAAATACTTCGTGATCATGGATGGGAGCCAGATGTTGCAAAAAAGGTAATGCGTTTTGACTCTCGTGGAAACATAATGATTAATGGCACAAGAGGTGTACAGTTTGTTGATGAATCAACTGATTCACTTCTGTCTGGTTTTGATGAGGTGATGAGTGAAGGTGGACTGACAAAAGAACAAGTCAGAGATTGCAAATTCACATTCACCCATTTCGTTCCTCACGAAGATACAGCACATAGAGGTTTATCACAACTTGGCCCTGCATCACGAAGGGCTTGTTTAGCTGCATTCTTGTCATCAAGTCCTATGATTCTCGAACCAATGCTTGCAATAGAAGTTAGAGTTCCAACAGATCTAATTGGTAATGTTTCAAGCGTTTTACAGGGAAAACGAGGAAAAGTATTAGATATGCAACAAAAAGGTGCATCTAGCATTGTAATTGGTGAGGTTCCAGCAGTAGAAACATTCGATATTTCTGAAAAGATGAGAGGTCAAACTGCTGGTAAAGCAATGTGGAATACCCATTTCAAAGCATGGACACAAGTTCCTAAATCCATTGCATCTACACTAACTCAGGAAATAAGAAAGCGAAAAGGTCTACCACCAGATCCTCCAGAGGCATCTGAGTTTGTTGACAGAGATTAACCTCATGGTAAAAACACAGACATTTGATGCAATTACCTTTTGGAATAATGCGTATGCCCACCAACGTGGAAAATTACTCAAAAAAATAAACCTGTCAGAGGAGCAGATTAAAGAACTTGTCAATAAACCATACATTGAGTTATCATCGGCACTACGATTTGAAATTGAAACTAGTAATGTTCAAAAATCTGATTTAATCTAGCGCATTTGAAATTAATTTTATTTTAGGCTTCTGAATGCACTACAAAGATTTCGTATTGTAACACTGCTAATACTAGATGCCTTTGCAATCTTAGTCTGGGTTATAGATTCATTATTTTTCAATGATGCTAGATATACGGCTGCAGCAGCCACAGAAACAGGGTTTTTACCAGCAGTCACCATCATCGATTCAGCTTTAGTGATAATCTTAACGGCATCACGTCGTGTCTTTTCAGATGCATTAACGTGTGTCACAATTCTAGATATGAAACTGATTGGACTGTATGAATCAGGAGATAGATCCATCTCTTGAATCAGTATTCTGTAAATTCTATGAACCGACGCTCTTCTCAGATTAGCAGCATGTGAAATATCTTGAATTGTTCTTGGTGTGTTAGTAGATCTACATGCAGCATATAGTGTAGCACTTAAGATCACTGGTATACTTCGTCCCCTGCAAATTTTTTTTGCAAGAATTTTTCTGTAAATATGTGCAGTCCTTTCAACAGTTGCGTCAGAAAGAGCAAGCTTTGATTTCAGTCCTTCTAGAATAGAAAATGCCTTTTGCATATTACGATTATTGGCTTTACCCTTACTGTTTCTATCCCACATTCTTAATCTATAAAAAGTTCTTTTGTTATCAAGTGAAAGACTTTTTCCAGTTGAATCCTTATCAGATTTTTCTATGAGAGTTGAGAGACCCATATCATGAAATGCTAAAGTAGATTTTGCACCGGTTCTAGATTTTTGTATGTATTCCTCCCCACCATGCATAGTTTCGGAACCTAATTCAACAATTTTATCACTAAGTACCTGGCCGCATAGTGAGCACATAACCTCACCAGTCTGACCATCTGTTATTAGAAGGATTTCTCGATCTTCTGAATTTGTGCAATTATGTTTAAACTGTTCAAGATTGTTTTCCACATGCTAAATTGCTTCTCAGAATTAATTAGGGATGTTTTTACCAAATTGGTTATATTATCATAAATTGAAAATATTTCTTATTCAGTATTTCTTATTGTTACTAAAATAAATGACATTTCTTTTAGGAATTCATATTCACCCTTCGACCATGAAGAATACTTTGTTGCATTAGACCAGAATTCGTTTTTACTATTTGAATTCATTTCAATTATTTCGGACATGAATTTGATCCAAGAATTTGGTATAATATCCAATCTGCCTTCATTGATTAACAAAAATACTCAAAAAAACTGATCTATCATAGAACAAGATTAAAAATCTGTAAACCTATGGTCAACATAGTACAAATACCATAAGTTTTACCATGATTTACGCACAAAATGTCATGAAAGCTCGTTACGCTGGAAAATGTAGTAGTTGTGGAGATGACATCAAAAAAGGCAAGGAAATATCAAAAAACTCAGATGATATTTGGGTTCACAAATATTGTGCTGAAGAAATAATTGATTTACCTTAAATCATATATTTAGAGTATCTAAAATCCCAACATGCCAATTAATTTCTTTGAGATGCTTTTATGGACATTTCGAAGAAGTGAAAATGATGTAGTAAATCTGTATGATTCTTTATCGCCCATTATGCAATTATCTACTGGCGGTGAAATGCTAAATTTTGGTTATTGGAATAAATTGACATCTACTCCTGTAGAGGCTCAAAATAATCTATGTGATTTTACTGGTAAATTTGCTAATCTTTCAGATGCAAAATCACTGATTGATGTTGGAAGTGGAATTCTAGGACCAGCAAAAAAATGGCATGTAGATTATCCAAATTTAGAAATATTTGCAGTCAACATTAATTATAATCAATTAAAAATGTCTGATTCAGGATCAATTGAAAAACTAAATTCTACTTCAAGACTTATGCCGTTTAACAACAAATCAGTTGATCGAATAATTGCACTAGAATCTGCACAGCACTTTAAACCATTTGAGGATTTTCTCCTTGAGTCGAAAAGAATTCTAAAAGACACTGGGATCCTGCTTTTGGCAATACCAATTATGAACAAAAACATATCAACATTCAATGATTTAGGGATTCTCTCTTTTACTTGGTCATCGGAACATTATACAATGGAACTTCTTACGTCGAAAATTCAGGATTCAGGATTCACTATAGTTGAATCACAAAAAATAGGCTCAGATGTGTATGTTCCATTAGCAAATTATTACTTTGATCACAGAAAAGAATTACAAGAAAAGATCAAAACAAAATATTCATCAGCAACTGAAAAAATCCTATATAGATCATTAAAAAAAATGCAAGATTCTTCAGAAAATGGTTTGATCGATTATGCAATTTTAAAATGTAAATAAATTAGCACTAGAATTAAATCTTATCACTAGTTTATATTCAAGTTTTGTGCACAAGTGGCATGGGAGCATCATGTAAAGGAGTATGTGCACTAAGCAAAGTTAACAAAATACCAAATTCGCAAAAATATCAATTTGGATTAAAACGTTGTAGTTGGTGTGAAGTTTGGCTTGAAACTAGTGAAGTCAGATGCACGTGTTGTAAGATGATCCTGAGAACTAAATCACGAAGCAAGAAAAAGTTATCTTCCAAAACTAGAATTTCAAACCTAGGAGAGAATGCTGCACTTGCAGCATGAAATATTACACAACTAGGTTTTGATCTATGGAATTATCTACACATAACCCAATACTAATAATCGGCGCTGGTGTAGGTGGACTTTCAGTCGGAACTTTACTTGTAAAAGACGGTTTTAGAATTAGAGTTTTTGAGAAATCAGGTAAGTTAGGTGGTAGAACCGCATCTATGGAATTTCGGAATCATATACTAGATAACGGCTTTCACATAATGCCATTCTATAAAAAATCTGCAATTTATTATGTGTTAAAATCAGCAAACATCATTTCAAAATTAAAATTAGCAATAGTAGACAAAATAGCATTCTTTGACGGAAATTTTCATACATATCCAAAAGGCATTGGGGATATTTTGAAAATGTCACTCATACCATTAAAGAGTAGATTTTCATTGCTTAAAATTTTATTACCGATGGCATTTACCAGTATGGAAAAAGCAGAGCAGTTGGATCAAACACCTCTCACGGAAGCCACAAAAAAACTTGACAGTCATTCTAAAACATTCTTTGACGCTGTATGCATGCTTGCTTTTGCTGATACCGCTGATCATGTTTCACTTGGTGAGTTTGCAAGGACAATAATACGTGCTAATCCTTTCAAGGGTGGAACAAGTGAATTTGCATATCCCGATATGGGTGGATATGATCAAATTTCACAAGTAATGGGTAATTATATTCAAGAAAATAATTCTGAAGTAAATATAGAAACTCCAGTCAAAAAAATTCTTGTAAAAGATTCACATGTAACTGGCGTATTACTTTCTGATGGAAAAACCGTCAAGTCAGATTGTGTTATAGTTTCATATCCTGCATATCATGCAATAAATCAGTTATTTGACGAAGGAATATTTGGCGATGATTTTATCAAACACACGAACAGACTCAACAAAACCACATCTGTCGTAGAGGTACATTTTGCACTATCAAAGCAACTTGATACAAGGCAAGTAGTTTTTCCTGTAGGTGATAATTACACTTCAAAAGGAATTTTCTTTATCTCAAATATCACACCATCAGTATCACCAAAAGGTGAACACCTCATAATTGTTGGAACACCTGTGAAGTCAGAAGAGACTGATGATCCAGAGAGAATAAAAGAAATTGTTTCTGATATGAAAAAGGAATTATCAGAAATTTATCCTGATTTTGATAATGCCCTATTATGGGAGAGACCCATGGCATGGAAATTAGTTGAATCTGTTGTGAAAGAACCTGGACTGGTGTGGAAAAATAAAATGCCACACTCTGTACCAGAAGTAGAAGGACTTTTTTTTGTTGGTGACTCTACAATAAGCTATGGAATTGGGACAGATTCTGCTGCACATAGTGCTATACTGGCTTATCCAAAAATTGTTAACTTTCTAAAAAACATCAATTAGACTGTAATTTTGCATAGTTGACAAATTCATCCATCACTGAACTCATACTTTGTTTTATTTTTCCTTTTGCAAGTGTGCCTAGAATTTTTAAACTCCCATGTAGAATGAAATCCACGGTTATTGTGATTTTGGTATGTTCACCAAACATCTCATATCTTTCATCAAATATTGATCCTTTAGCTTGACCATCAAGCATTCTAACAATGTGCCTCTCTGGTTTTTCAATTCTGTGTTCAGTTAATACATCAACCGTTCTACCCAGAAATTGTAGTTTTTCTTGAATGATTGCAACACTCTCAGTCTTCTTGATAATTTTTAATTCTTTAAAATAGTCTGGCAAAATTTTTGTAAAATTTTCATAATCTGTACTAATTTGAAAAATTAAATCTCTTTCTACATCAACTATTTTTATAAATTCAAATTGTGGCATTTAGTATCAACTAAGTAATTAACCAATTAAACAGTATACCCTAAACCATATGTTGGCACTAGTGGAATCAATGAGCACTTTGCTTATATTTGCTTAAAGATCATTTTTTGTATTGAAGGTACTATTAGCGGGAATTACAGGTCTTCTACTTTTGGCTACTATTGTTAGTAGTGCAGAGGCTGCAGGCGTTCCAGCTTGGGTAAAAAACAATGCAGGGTGGTGGGCAGATGGAACTATCGCCGACTCTGATTTCATCACTGGAATTCAATATTTGATTGAGGAAGGAATAATCACAATCCCATCAACAACTAGAAGTGCATCAACTTCAGATGCCATCCCTGATTGGGTGAAGAACAATGCAGGTTGGTGGGCAGACGGAACGATTTCAGAAAATGACTTTCTTAACGGAATCCAGTATTTGATTAAGATGGGTATCATGCAGGTAAGTTCTACTGCAGTGACTGATGATATGTCATCACCATCACAGTATCAATCTTCTTCAAGCGAATCTAAAGAATCACAAACATCATCTGGTGGTGATTTAGAAATAATGCTTACATCTTGTGAATATTTTGATAACGCTAGGGAAGTCCGTGATTGTCAAAAAGCACTTAAAGACCAATACATGTTAGATCAATACAAATCTAATTCTGATGTCTACCAATTAGGCCCAATCACATACTATTATGTAGCAAATTGGCAAGAGGAATCTAGAAACACTGTAAAACAATTCAATAATGTTGCATACACAGCAACTGGTCAAGCATTAGTAAATATCAAAGTTTTAGCTGAAAATACAGGTTCGTCAGATAATGTCACGATGATGTGTACTAGTCCAGCAATTTGTAATTATTCAGTGTGGGACGGTGGACACAAATGGGTTAACTCTGGCTCTGATTTTACATCTGGTAATGTTGTATTGAAACCAGGTCAGGAGAGATTCTTGAATATACTATGGGGACCAGCAATAGGTTATGGAAGCTATGAAGATTTTCTTTATGATTATGGCAAGGAGTATTACTTGAGAGTTTCTGAACCATTTGGAAAGATGGACATTCCATTGAAATTAGTTGTTGTACCCTGATCCATTTTTTAAATTAATTATTTGAAAAATATTTCGATTGTGTCAAGCACGTTATATCTATTTGAAATTTCATCACATATTGGAAATGAGTGAATTTCTAACGACGATGATTTACCATCCATTTTTAAGTGATCTTCAGCATAAATTCCATTTTTACCTGAAATTCTCACAAGAACACTCTGATTTTTTACTCCAATGACATCAAATGGAGTTTTAATGATTCGCTTATCTACTATTGGTTGGATGTTGAGTGGGAATCTTTTTTCATGGAATTCAATTTCACCTTCAAAATGAGTTTTATGAAAATCAATGGAACATAGTTTAATCTTAAACGGTAATTTTAGCATAATAAACACCATTTTATTATGAATATATAATAAAACAATCAGTTAGACAGTTAGCACTATGTTCTTTTGTGTCCTCCATTAAATGTTCAAGAATCTAAGATGTATTATGAAATATGCAATTTATGTAATTTTATTATTATGCATAGTAATAATATTTCCAACCAATGCTTTCGCACACAAGCTAATACCAACAGATGGGTCAAATACTAAAATAGAATCTGCACTAATGATACCAGATCCAGTTGTATCTTGGGCAATGTATGAGGAATTAAATCAGAATGTTTTATACTACACATTTGATGCAAAAAAGGGTGATAAACTTTATTCAAGTATTGTTATACCAAAACTTGATGGATTGGAAAACTTTACACCATCACTAGTTTTCATCGCACCAACATTTTCACTTGAACTAATTTCAGAATTAAAAATTCAAGACATGAATAAATCATTTACATTTCCTATACCAAATGGTTACACTGCAATTGTTTTTGATTATGATCAAGTTTTACCGTCAAAAGAATTCTATGAACCATTTGGTCAAATTACATATTGGGAAAGGCAAGAAATTAATCTGATGATTCCAGTTGACGCAACATATTATTTGGCAGTATATGATTCAAATGGGCATAATGGTAAATTGGCACTTGCAGTAGGTTACGTTGAAGATTTTTCTATATTAGATTTTTTAACAGTTTTACCTTCAGCATGGTTTGAATCAAGATATTTTATTGAGGATTATAGCACACCAGTTATAGGCTTGGCTATAATTATAGGAATAATTAGCGGTTTGGGATTTCTATTGTATAGAAAAATTAAAAAATAGAAAGTTAGCACCAGTCATATTTATTAGGCACTATTAAAGTTACTAAAAACGTGGTTTATCTTAGAAAAAAGAAAGTTAAAGGCATGGATTATCTCTATCTTGTAAAAAGTGTCTGGGATAAGAATCGACACACATCACGGCAGATTACTATAAAATATCTTGGTGAGTCATCTTCTGTGACACGTGATGACATACCGCCAGAATTTTGTGATGATCCAAGGATTAATACATTTTTGCTGCAAAATACACCAAAGGATAGAAAACGTAGGGAAGAGATCATCAACCAACTTCGGTCTAGACTTTTCTCATCACTCACTGAAGGTAATCTGAATGATTCGGTCTACGTTTACCAATCATTCATCAGTAAATCATCTATTGAGCAGTTTTACGAAAAAATTTTGACTCCCATCATGGAAAAAGTCGGTGCCATGTGGGCAGATGGACGTCTTTCGATTGCAACGGAGCACATAGCAAGTAATACTGCTCAAAGTTTGATAAAACTAATCACTGAAAATCATAAAAAGAAAAATCTAGATAAAGGGAAAATTTTAGTTACCACACCTGCAGGTGAGGAACATTGCATACCATGTAATTTAATAGAGTCATTTTTACTTTCAAAAGGATTCACAACATTCAATCTTTCACCATCAACTCCTGCTGACTCACTTATTGAATTTATTAAGACTATACACCCTACAGCTGTACTCATTTCAATTACTCTATTGGATAACATTAAGGCTGGTCAAAGACTTGCCAAAAAAATTAATGAAAAATATAAAAGACTGCCAGTTTATGTTGGTGGACAAGCTTTGAACGGAACAAAATCAAAATTCCATGCTACAATAATACAGAATAGTTCTTTAGAACAAATTCCAAAAATTTTAACTCAAAGAAAGAAATAACAGTATGATATTGCTTAGGACATACAGTGCATCAAATTAATAGATTGCTAGAGCAAGCCTCAGATCTTGCGTCTCTAGAGGAATTTGATGAGGCATTTCATATCTATGATAAAATTTTGAGGCATGATCCAAAAAATATTAATGCATTAATTGACAAAGGAGCAACTTTACAACGAATTGGGAAAAATAAGCAATCGATTAAATATTTTGAGAAAGCACTGAAGGTTAACCCTGAAAATATAGACGGTCTGATTGGAAAAGGTTCTGCATTACATGCATTAGGTAAGTTTTCTGATGCAATATCTTGTTATGACACAATATTAGAAATTAATTCAAAATTTCCAGTTGCATTAGCCTACAAAGGTTTGTCATTAGGTGAACAAGGAAAAATCAAAGATGCTTTAAAATATTTTAAAATGGCATTGGTTATTGACAAGGATTATGATCTAGCCCAAGTCAGTAAGAAAAAGGCATTAGAATTACTAAAATCTAAAAAATAGTTACGTCGCCAGGTGTAGGTTCACGTTTTTGATCTTTTTCATGAAATTCAAAAAAGTCCTTATGCACAGTCTTCTGATGTTGCTTTAGATCATCATAATCTTTTAGCGTAATATGACAAAGAAAGCATTTTGGCTTATCCTCATCAGCTAATGGTAATACCATGAATATCATATATTGCATTGATTTATAATTTATTCAGTTTAATTCATGGTATGCTTGATAGTCTGCTAGGTCAATCTACAGCAATTGATAACGCAATTTCTGGGAAGGAGTTAACATTTGATGACGGTATGGAACTAATGAATAATGATAATTTGCATGTTTTAGGCGCTGCAGCAGATCTTGTTAGGCAAAAAACTGTAGGTGATAGTGTAACCTTTGCATCATCATACTACATGAATTATACTAATTTGTGTGCAGCAAGTTGTCAAATGTGTGCATTTTACAGAAAGGGTGATGAGGATGATGCATATACGTTAACCCCAGAACAAATTGAAAAACGCGTTGCAATAGCAAAAGAGTTAGGGGCAACAGAGGTTCATATTGTTGGTGGATTTCATCCAGATCTACAATTAGATTATTACGAACAGATGATGTCAACTATCAAAAGACATCATCCAGAATTAACAATTAAAGCTTTTACAGCCGCTGAGATTTTTTATCTATCAAAATTAACAAAAAACTCTATCAAGGAAATACTTGAACGACTTAAGGAATCTGGATTGGATACAATGCCAGGTGGTGGTGCAGAACTATTTCATCCAGATATACGCGATAAGATAGTTCGTGGAAAATGTACCGGTAAGGAATGGTTAGACACAATCGAGCAGGCACATGATTTAGGTATCAAAAGCAATGCGACAATGCTTTACGGTCATATAGAAAAACCTGAACATGTAATTGATCATCTAATAAAGATCCGTGAAGCACAAAAAAGAACAAATGGGTTTCTTACATTTATTCCACTAAAATTTAGTCTGGATAATACTGAACTTGAAAAAGAACATCAAGTAGTAAATGAGTGTTCATCAATCTATGATCTTAAGGTCATTGCACTATCACGCTTAATGCTTGCTAATGTTCTGAATAATATCTCAGTTTATTGGGTTGCGTACGGCCAAAAATTAGCACAGGTTGCATTATCACATGGGGGAAGCGATTTAGTTGGAACTGCATTCTCTGAGGAAATTTATCGTGCTGCCGGTAAACCTACCAATTCTTCGCTATTAGACCTAGCAAATTTAGTAAAAGAGATTGGAAGAAGTCCAGTTCAACGTGATACATATTTTAATACTATTCAGAAATTTAATTAGCCGGTTTTTTTTCGGTTCTTTTCGCACCGCCTTTCTTTTTCCTTCTTGCACCAAAACTAATCAGTATTAGTAGAAATCCAACACCAATCATAATTCCAGCAAGTGTGTTGTAATCTTGATTTTCCCTTTCTTCTATGAGAAATGCAGCAATTTCATCATCAGTCATTCCAGCTTGACCTATTGGCGTTGTGCTTGAAAATAGAGCAGTCAATGTAAATCCAACTGCTAACAATGCAATGCCACCAGCCAGAATTTTTTTATCAACTAACATGCTTATTTTACAGACATACCATATTTATGAAAAGCTAAATTTTAGCAAGATTAATCTAGAAGGCACTTCATTTTTCATACTTACAATGATAGAAAATTTATGGCTCATTCCATTAGGATTCGCAGCAGGTGTATTAGGTTCAATTATTGGGCTTGGTGGTGGTATAATTGCTGTGCCTGTAATGACTTTTGCAGGGTTTCCTCCAACATTAGCTGTAAGCAATAGTCTATTTGCAGTATTTAGTAATGCAGTTGCTTCTACTGCTACATACGCAAAACAAAAAAGAATTGAGTATGGAATTGGCTTAAAGTTAGGCTTAATGTGCATTCCAGGAACTATCCTTGGAGCGTTTGCCTCTGATATTATGACGCCAGTCATATTTCAAATTCTATTTGCGCTAATTCTGGTTTCTTCAGCAGTATACATCTTCGTCAAAAGAAAGATGTCTGAAAAACCATATAATTTGAAAAACTCAATGATGGTTTTTGTTGTAGGTGTAAGTTTCTTTGCAGGAATAATTTCAAGTTTATTTGGAATTGGGGGTGGTGTAGTATTTGTTCCACTTATGGTAATTGGAATAGGCATATCAATGAGAAAGGCTGCACCAACATCACAACTCGTTTTGATATTTGCATCACTTAGTGGATTGATTGTCCATTCATTATTAGGACATCCTGACTTTACACAGGCTATGTTGTTATCTATTGGAGCATTTGCAGGTGGTCTATTAGGTGCACGATTGTCCTTAGATATCAAAGAAACAAAGTTAAAAATTCTTGTTACTATTGTGTTGATGGCTGCAGCCGTAAAATTAGTTATAGATTCGATGGGGGGTTCTTTTTAATTCTGTAAAGATTTTTCTTACAGCTCAAAACAATTTCCCCTTCTTCATTCCTTCCTTCAAAATCAACACCAATCAAACCAAATTCATCATCGATATCTTTTTTCTCAGATATCGTGAATTTGAGCTTAAGAATTTGATCGGTGTATAATGGTTTGAGGAATCTGGTTTGTCTACCTTCCCATTCCTTGTCACCATCAATACCATAAAGTATGATTAGATTTCCATAAATTTGCCTTAATCTTGTAAATTCACCTTCCATACGTGAAATCATTGCTCTACCTGAAACAAGTTTAGGTTCCTTCTTCCCAGTATTAATCTCAAACATTGCATTTCGTATTCGTGAGAATCCTAGATACTCGTCTAATTCATCAGATGATATTGTCGTAGTTGATTGGAATTGATCACCGATTTTTAGTGAGGAGAATTTTTCCATCTTTATCGTGATTCGTCAGGACAAAATATTACTTCAGAACTTGAACCTGCTTCTTCTGTTACCAAATAATTTATTGTATCTATGAGATTTTCATCACTTGGTTCTTTTCCATCTACAGTACCAGGTAAAACTACAAACATTCTAACATTTGATTTTAGAACATCGCTTAATTCTTGATTAACTGTGGTTGCAAATGGTCTTAATGCACCTCTGAAAACTTCGGCTTTTGCCCTTGCATGACCGCCAACTTTTTTTCCAGCAGGAAGGGCTGGTCCAATAATTATAATTCTTCCATAAGCCTCTTTGAATAATCTTGGGTCATCAGAACCACCAGCAACAAAAGTCTCCATTGCATTTTGAGCTACTTTAGCTGGTGTATTGATGAATTTGTTAACTAAACTATCCCATTCATTTCTACTTAATTCAGTTAATTTGGAAAATTCAGGTACGTTTCCTGTTATATGTATGAATACGGCTGATGGAGTATTAAGATCACTAGGAAGTACTTGTACACCATTACTTTCCAACATTGTTTTAAGTCTACTTGCTTTTTGAACCGCATCATCTGATTCATCATTTGTAATAACACATTGAATTTCATTAAGATTTATTTCAGTTTTAGGAACAGATGATCTAATGTATGACTTGACAGGATAGAATACCCTGTCACCTGGAATTATTTTTCCATTAAGAATTTTTGATTGTTCATCACCAACGAGAGTTAGTACTGTTGTTGCAACTTGGTCTTGTGACAAAAATTGTTGATCTGGAATCATTGTTGAAGTGTTTTTTTGGATCTTTTCAGCGATGTATTGAACTTTATTTAGTAGATTAGTAAGTACAGTTTCAGGTTTACCTAACTTTTCCGCAGCAGATTTTATTCCATCTTTGATAGTTTGATCATCTTCACCTAACAAGCCTACAATCTCTTTATTTGCAGCTTCAACTTCACTTGGTGAAAGTTCTTCAAATCCACTTACTCTAAGAAACTCAGATGCAGCTTTTGGATAAACGGTCTTGTAAATTCTATCTGAATGAACAGGACCAGGGTTTGTTCCAATTGATACAATTCCTTTTTCTGTTAATTCCCATGACATCGCTTCAACAAGTCTATTCTTTGCACCTTGTGATGCTGTATATGGACCTCTGAATCTATACGGTCTCTGTTCAAGTGGTCTTTCTTCTGCAAAGAATGTAGAAATTGTAATAATTTTTCCACCTTCCTTCATAACTTTTAGTGCTTGTACAGATGTCCAAAATGTACCAGTTAGGTGAATGTCTACAGTGCTTCTAAAATCATCTAATGGTGCATGTGCAAAACATGTGACAGGACCTGAGACACCAGCATTATTTACAACAACATCGACATTGATATTTTCACTTTGTAACGAACCAAACATTTCAGTGATTGCTTTTTCATCACTCACATCTACACCTGAGAAAATCTTTACAAATCCATTCGTCTGTTTTTCATTAATTATCTCTTGAAGCATTTTTGAAGTGCTTTCTAATGGTTCCTTTCGCCTTCCTAAGATTATTACACTTGCTCCATTTTCAACAAATTTCTTTGCAACTGTCATTCCAATTCCAGTACCACTTCCTGTGATAAGGGCAACTTTATCTTGAAATTGTAGCATAGGTAATTTCTAATTGAATTGTAATATTAATTGGTTACCAACGGAATTAATCTTTATTTTAGGGTGGTTTAGAAGAAACGGCATGCATGACTCTGAATCAGATACATTTGTGATTAAATCAGTACCAGAACAATATTCGGATAAATTAAAAAAGATCGGAATTTCTTCATCTCCAATAGAAATTGCCACTGATGAAATGGAGAATGATGATTATTACAGTAGAGTTTTTTCACAAACAACAAGAATGATCACTAACAAGGGCTGTCTTGACATAAAAGGAAAAAACATTGATGTCATTCAGATTATTCAAAAGGGATAGAAATGCAAGATCCAAATCCACTTCCATGGGGAGCACAAGATAGATTTCAGGCTCATTTTATAGTAAGAAAAAACGACGTTGAAAATCCATTAGATTATACTGCACGCACAGTACTTTCAACCAGTGGACATTTTGGTTCAAAGAAAATTATAGGTATTACATGGAATGGTGGAAAAATAGCTGAAGTACTAAACTCTGATACATCACTTACTGAAATGATAGTTAATCAATCACCAAATGATGCAATAATTACGGTTGAACCAACAAATGAGGGAATAAGGATTTATGGAAAATGGAAAAACAGTTTTGAGTTTGGTGTATCAGAAGACCTATTCCAGATATATGATACCATTGCATACCATCTAAAGAAATTTGCTGGAATCAAGATATCTTCAACAAAATCAAAAAAACTAGAAACTAAGTCTAAATCTGATAAGGAGATAGTAGAATTGCCAAAGATCAAAGGTACTATGCCTAAAGGCTGGTCCTAAACTGTTATGCCTTCCACCAGTCTAGTGCAATATAATCAACTTTCTTTGTCCCATTTGGAATTGCTAATACAAATTGTTTTTTCACACTAGATGCAAGTCGTCCAGCTAAAACAACATCCGTTGATGAAATGTTCTCATTTCTGTTATAAACTTGCACAAGGAACGGCGCGTGATCAATTCCAGGTCCTTTCTGATATACGGCAAAATCACAACCAAATTTTATTCCCGGACTAACAATGTATTTCTTTTCTCTGAAATCACTGTACACTTGAAATTTTTTGTCAAAGTTGTGATGCTGTTCACGGCAAATCTTTAACATATCGTTAACTGTGATTCGTTTTTTACTTTTGAAGATTTGAATTTTTGATTTTAGCATTAGAAAGTACCCCTCAATCAAGTCTAAAATCAGAGGAGCATCAATATCGTCAAGTTTTGGTTTAGAAATACCAATTGGCTTTCCATAATAACCATTGATAAATAATTTCTTTGAATCTGATAAATTCCAAATAATTAGTCTGTTTTCAATTAATTCGCTTTTCAATTACAAACTCAAAGCTAAAAGTATGAATGAATCCGAAACTTCTTGACATTTGTCAGCCATTTCCTCTATTCCTTCTATTGTATCTTTCATTAACAAAAGTTCTTTTGTTGTGGGAATTTCGAGTGATTTTAATACCATTTTTCTATATTTAATATCAATTTCACGCTCAATTTTTTGTGTATCTTGTGCAAATTCAATAGATTTTGCTGAATCAGAATTTAGACTACGAATAATCTCATTTAGTTTGTAGATCTCATCTACAACTAGTTCAATTAGTTCAGTGAGGTCTTGATCAAGTTTTGCAGTCTTTAATGTAGATGGTTTGATATTTGATAATTTGAATGCAATTCCTGTAATATATCCAGCAATCTCATCCATTGTGTATGCAGTGTTTAACAAATTTTCACGATTTAGAATTAATCCACCAACATCAGCAACATCACGTGTTATTTTTCTTCTAAGCGTTTCAACTTCTTCTTCTAGCGAAGATATTTGTTCTAAAGCATCGTTAATTCCATTTTTTTCTTTTTTTACAATTAACTCTGGGAGTGTAGCTAGACTTCTACCTGCATTAAGAATTCGGTTTATCTCATCTTGCAAAACTGCAATTGCTTTTCGTTTTGCTTGAACTTCTAATTCCCCACTATACATAACGAGATTTTTGTTATATTGGAACTGTTAATTAATGCTTGCCTGAAATTTTGTGGCTAAATTGACTATACAGACTTCTTTTGACTCTTATACAATGCAATTACTTCTTCATCCGTTGATGCATCCTCTACATGTTTTTCAGTGCGTACCTTTCCAGTAAATTTTGGAAATCTTAAAGCAAATCCACTATCCTTTCTAAGTGCATTAAATCCAGTTTTATGTATTGGACTCAGGGTAATCTCTGAGGCAACAATTTCTATAACAAGATTTGGCTCAAACCAGACATCAGCCTCCATCTCACTTTCAACTCTGGAATTCTTCTTTATTGTCACAGTTGGAGAAAGGATTTGATATAACTGATCCAAACTTTCATCAGTAAATCCTGTACCAACTTTACATACACTGGGAAAAGTGTCATTTTCACTATCGTAAGTTGCAAGTAGTAGTGTGCCATATCTACCAGTTCGTCTACCCTTTCCAAAAAATGCACCAATTACGATCAAATCTAAACTATCACCAAGTTCATTTTGATATTCACGTTTGAGCTTTAACCAATTACTACCTCGCATTCCTGCCCTATATGGCGAATCAAGCATTTTTAGCATTAATCCTTCACAACCAGAGTTTATCGAATTCTCTAAGATTTCTATTACATCTCCATCATTTTTAATAATTGACATTGGAATTACTTTTGCAAATTTAGTTTCTTTTACAATTTTTTGAAGGATACTTCGTCGTTCCAAATAGGGTAAAGCCATGGATTTTTTTCCATCAAAATAGAGTACATCAAAAAAATTCACTGTGATTGGGTAATCCGAAACTGCTTTATCCACATTGTATTTCCTACGTCTATGCATTAATTCTTGAAATGGTAAGAAATCACCAGTGTTTTCATTAATTGCAACTACCTCTGCCTCCAAAATACAGTCTTCACAAATCAACACACTTGGAATTTTTTCAACAATATCAGGATAATACTGTGTAATCTTTTCCAAACTTCTTGAAAAAATCATCACGTCATTTCCTTTTTTATGAATTTGTGCACGCTCACCATCTAGTTTGTATTCAGCGGCAAATTCCGTTTGGAATTTTTTAAACGCATCTGCTTCATTTTTCACTCTATCAGCAAGCATAGGTCTAATTGGACTAAACATTGTGATTTCAAATTTTTTTATTCCTTCAATACCTTCGTTTGCAACAACTTCAGACACATGACCTAAATCACTAGAAACGTTGTATGCATGCTCAATTGATTCACGGTTACTCTTTTCACCAGTAAATGCAATTGCAAGTGCATCCATGAGTGTATTTTCTGCTATACCAAGACGAAGTGTTCCTAATAGAATTTTTAAGATGAATTTTCCTTCATTGGAAGTTGCATCATTTAACAAACTAGAAATATATTTAATTTTCATATCTTGTGAACGTCTTCCCCCAAGTTTTGCAATTTTAAACAGTGTATCATAAACTCGTTCTAAAGTGACACTTTCAGCAGAAAATGTTGTTTGTGTCTTCTGTTTTAGTACATTGGCAGCAGTTATTCCTAGATCACCACCAACTCTGTAATCATCTTCAATTTTTTTAATTGTTACACCAGCTGATTTTGAGATTGATTTCATAGCAAGTTTTTCTGCTATACCTAATTCAACACCTTCAAAATTTGGTCTAAGTTTTCCTTGTATCAAATAGACTATTTTTGAAATCAGATCATTAGGAGTTTGTTTAAGCAGTTCAACTAAGATTTCAGTAAGTTCTAGACGTTTACTTGTTGACTCCATCCTCTCAAAGAAGTCTGCGATTTCACTAAATCTCATTATTTTCTAATGTGTTAAGAGTTTGAATAAGTTTTGTTCTAGATATACCTAAAAATGACTTTTTTCTTATTCTGTTTCAATTCAGATATAAGTGCAAAATTGTAAAGAGGGTAATCTAGTTTGTACTGTTTCATAAAACTCCATGCCACATCATGATTTCTAAACTCAGTACGAATTCCTGGCATTACAGTTTCTTTTCCATAAACATCAAAAGAAACTATTGAATAGTTTTTTGGCCTTCTGTGAGGCTTTGCATTGATAAACCATGCAATTGCAAAAATGAAGGCAATTCCAACTATGAATCCTGCACCAATGTCTTTAAAAACTGGCCAAAATAGATTTGGTATACTTACTCCAAATAGTTCCACTACATAATGTGAAAATGCAACAACTGCTACGCCAGTAACACTTAGTGCTCCAAAAGCAGAAAAAATTTTTCTAAAAACCATAGAGATACTAATCACAAAAATACTAAAAACAACATTTGTTATAATGTTTTATGAAGTTAGATCATCTAGTCAGGATCTTCATAATTCTCTTTTCTATTGCTTGCATAGGCACCAGTCCTCAGGCCATGTGGTGATTCCATGGGTTTCATTTTAGTTTTCAATACGTCCATACGAGCTTTATAGCCTTCGGCATATTCTAATTCATCAGGTACAAGTGTTGCAGGATGTACAAATCCTTGCCTTCTCATATCCAATGCCTTTTTTGTTGCAAGCTCTCTAACATAATCCCAATCAGGAGTTGAAAATCCATCGAACGGACCTGTAAATTTACCATTGTGCATACTAAAGACTAGCGCTTCGACTATTGGAATGCAGAAATCAATTGTTGCGGCAGAGTTCAGTTTTACAGGCATTAGTGGCATATTATGGCTTCCTCTAGTATTACCTGCAACAAAGTGTGGAAAATTGAAAACACTGCCAGTCTCTTCTGTTGCTGGAAACATTTTTTGTGTTCTAATTAAACAAACTGGATCATCCTTGCCTACATATTTACCTGCTATGTTATGCAGACGATCAGTTGATGCATCCACTATTGGCTCACCACTTTTTGTTGTAATTGAAGATATAACATATCTTCCAGGATACATTAAAGCTGCTTCTAGTGTTGGTTTATCTTCCCATAATGATAATTTAGCAATTGAAGCCTCTTCTACATCCATTACATAAAAAATCACACCCTCAGCAAGAGACTTGTTCACAATTAATCCAGTATTACTTAGTGCATCTACAAACAGTCTATACATTGGATAGTTAAATGCACCAGGTTCTGTTTTATCCGCAGCAAAAACTGTAAATGCTTCATTTGGTCTTTCTTCAAATTCTAATTCTGCTACACCAGGTCCCATTCCTTTAATATTGCCTGAGAAAGAGTCTTTTAGCAAATCTTGACCTGCACCGTATAGGCCTTCCTGCTTTGCTACCTGTGTTCCTGCCTCGAATGCATTCCATGCTAATTTGTGAATTTGCTCATTATCAGTTCCTTTAGTGTGACTCATTACAATATGGACATCATCACCACAGTAACCAATGTAAAAATCTAGTAAAAGATCGCCAGAATTTTCTATGGTATTTCTAACAGCATCCAATAGCCCATCACTTGGTTTTGTATGACCACCTATACCACCAACGTCTGCTTTGATCACAGAAACTGTAATTTTCATGATTTGTCTTTTGCCATCTTTGATTTATACTATTACGTCCAATGAAAAATTATCAATGATCTAAAAATTTGAAAAAAATCATTAAAAAATTCAAAAAAATCGAAATGGTAATAAAGCCCATCTCATAGGGAATCTCAATGGCAGACAAACCACACCTGAATATGATCATTACAGGGCATATTGATAATGGTAAATCAACCACAATGGGTCACTTTTTGATGGATTTAGGTGTAGTTGACGAAAGAGCTATTGCTCAACATGCCGAGGAATCTGAGAAGACCGGAAAAGGTGATACTTTCAAGTATGCTTGGGTTATGGATAACATCAAGGATGAGAGAGAAAGAGGAATTACAATCGATCTTGCTTTTCAAAAATTTGAAAGTCAAAAATACTTCTTTACATTAATCGACGCTCCTGGTCACAGGGACTTTATCAAAAACATGATTACCGGTGCATCTGAAGCAGATGCTGCTGTCCTTGTACTTTCTGCAAAAGAAGGTGAGACAGATACTGCAATTGCACCAGGTGGACAGGCTAGAGAACATGCATTTTTGTTAAAGACTTTGGGTGTAGGCCAAATTATAGTTGCAATAAACAAAATGGATGATAGTAAATTCTCTGAAGATGCATATAATGCAGCAAAAGCAAAAGGAGAACAGTTAGTAAAATCTGTTGGTTATAAATTAGAAAACGTTCCATTCATTCCAGTTTCTGGATGGACTGGAGAAAATTTAGTTAAAAAAGCTGAGAATATGCCATGGTACAAAGGTAAGACACTGTTAGAAGCATTTGATGACTTTGTAGCACCTGAAAAACCAATTGGTAAACCACTTCGTGTTCCAATTCAAGATGTTTATTCAATAACTGGTGTCGGCACCGTTCCAGTGGGACGTGTTGAAACTGGCACAATGAAACCTGGTGATAAGATTGTAGTAATGCCATCTGGAGCACCAGGTGAAATTAAATCAATCGAAACTCATCACACAGAAATGCCAAAAGCAGAAGCAGGTGATAATATTGGTTTCAACTTAAGAGGTGTTGAGAAGAAAGATATCAAACGCGGTGATGTTCTTGGCTCACCAGATAGCCCACCAAATGTTGCTAAAGAGTTCAAAGCACAAATTATAGTTATTCATCATCCAACTGCTATTGCTCCAGGTTATACTCCTGTAATGCATGCACACACTGCACAAGTCGCAGCCACAATTACCGCATTCAATGCAAAAATTAATCCTGCTACAGGTGCAACTGATGAAGAAAACCCAAAATTCCTTAAAGTTGGAGATTCTGCTATAGTTACAATTAGACCAGTAAGACCAACACCAATTGAAACATTCCAAGAGTTTCCAGAGATGGGACGATTTGCACTAAGAGATATGGGTGCAACAATCGCTGCCGGCGTTGTTAAAGAAATCACCGAAGCACACAAACCATAGAGAGAGTCATAATGACTCAAAAAGCTCGTATTAAACTAACCAGCATTAGTCTTCCTAAATTAGGTGATGTCTGTGATGAGATTATGACCATAGGTCAGAAGACTGGTGTCAAAGTCAAAGGTCCAACTCCATTGCCAGTAAAACGTCTTAACATTGTAACACGTAAATCACCATGCGGAAATGGAACAGAAACTTATGATAAATGGGAAATGCGAATGCACAGACGTATCATTGATCTAAATGCAGATGATAAGGCAATAAGACAATTAATGCGCCTAAAAATTCCAGATGATGTATATATCGAACTATCTTTGAAGTAGCATGTCTGAAGAAAATACTACTGAATCAACGGTGGACATACCTGAAGAGAACTTTAATGTTATCTACAAATGTCTACGATGCGGCAATGAAGCTATGCATGAAGAATTAAAAAGACTACCAGAAACCAAATGTATTTGTGGTTTTCGTGTATTTACTAAACAGAGACCTGGTTTGGTAAAAACAGTAAATGCAATCTAATCTCTATCTTTTTTGTAACTGTGGAACCTCTGCAAATGTGTTCGCATCTCTTCCATACTTGAAAAATTCTCATTACACTTCTTGCAGTCATATGGAAGATCTTTGTAGTGTGTGATTTGTTGGTGAACCATTAATTCCTCATGCTTTTTGAAATGTTTGTCACAATGTTCACATGAAAATTTTTTGGAAAAAATCATTAGCTGTTTTCTGCTTTTTGCGAGTCCCAACATTTTCTACATAATTTTCCTTCTACCTTCCAATGATTTTTTGGCGTATATCTGAAAAAACCTAGTTTTGCACCACAAAGAGTGCAAAATTCCTTCTTTTTATTAAAATCAATCTCCTTTTTATCAAAGCATGTCTTGCATAACAATCCCTGCATATCCCATTGCCAGCGTGGCTCCCAAAGATCTGTAACTTTTTGTTTGACGCTGCATATCATACATGTGGATTTTATATTAGCATCATATTCATCACGTAATTTATCCATGTAACAGTTCGCGCATAATGGAGCATCTACATACCATTCTTTTTTTGGCTTGTGTTTATGTTTCGTAGGCTTTTTGCATATGGTACAAATTGCAGGTTCTTTTTTAAACAAGTCCATGAATGTCATAAAAACTAGATCTAAATATTCGTTTTAGTATTGCATGTTTACAATTTCTTTATACTTTGAGAATTTTTCTAAGATATGAGTTGGTTATAACAAACGTTCTCTTAAATACAGATTCTAAAAATACCTAATATTGATTGACGTTCCATGGAAATGGGTAATAATTGCAGTTGGTATAATATGCTTAGGAACAATTACAAATTATTTATTACCAGGATTTTTGTTTAATTTTTAATAAGATTCTTGTCCAATTAGAAATCTATTTTGTTTAAAAGATAATCGAGTAGATTTGATCAAGTAATTTTAGTAGTTATTTGTACTAAATTACATAAGTTAAATCTAATTAAATTATAAAAATAAATTAAAAAATAAATTGGTTTTCAGTCTTCCTTGAGAAGGTCTTCTAATGCTTGACTTGCATTTATCATGCCATGCTCTTTTGCATACTCTTGGATCATTTTGTATTGATCGTTAGTAAAACAAACTGGCATTGAACGTCTATCCATAAACAGTCTAATCTTTCTTTTTTAATAACTCTTACTTTGTTTTGAAAAACTATATTGGCGTAGATTATAGTCATTGTATGGGAAAAATGCGCCAGATTCTAGTCATCGGTAATAACGACAATGGTTGCACACCTGAGCTTGAGGATATAGCATATGAAACTGGAAAAGAAGTTGCAAAGTCTGGTTCAGTTCTAATCACTGGTGGGCTTGGCGGTGTAATGAAGGCTGCATCACATGGTGCAAAAAATGCTGAAGGGATTACCGTTGGTATAATTCCGCAAGATGACTCTACAATGGCAAACGAGTTTTGTGATATTGTAGTCCCATCTGGAATGGGACTATCACGTGACTTTCTTAACGCACTCTCCGCAGATGGTGTCATCGTTGTAGGCGGTGGCTCCGGAACACTATCTGAGATATGCGCTGCATATATGTACAAAAAACCAATTGCAACTCTCAAAAATTCAGGTGGTATGGCAACCAAATACTCTGATCAATACATTGATCACAGAGAAAATGTCAAAATTGTCGGATTTGATACTCCAAAAGATGCGGTTAACTACATACTAGAGAAAATCAAATCATAGATTCTAAGAGTGGGTCTGGTTTGTAAAACTCACCATGTTCTTGTGCAAGCTTGTTTAACTCGTTTATAATATTTTGAATTCCAATCTCCTTTGCTGTTTCAAACAATGGCTTTCTAAGACCAAGACCAAGTTTTACAGCCTTTTCAATTTCTTCAACGTCACTTGCACCATTTGTGATCAACCACGCTGCATTATTTAGGACATTTGCAACAAGTTGGATTGGATTACATTTTTGTGCCAGTTCTTCAGACAGTTCTACTCTTTCATACTTGTCATCAGAGTATTTGTAATATCCTTCTCCTGACTTCTGACCAAGTTTTTTATCATCAAACATTTTTTTAATTGATTTATGTGGATTGATTACTTTTTTGTCTCGCAGATGCATTTCAACAGTTGCTTTGTGTATTACGTCCATTCCAGTAAAGTCGGCCAGTTCAAAAATGCCCATAGGAAATCCAAGTTTGAACTTTACAGCAGAGTCAATCTCTTCCAGTGACGCACCAGTTCTGTCTTGCAGATAGCATGCCTCATGAACCATAGGTATGAAAAGCCTGTTTATGATAAATCCTGGAACATCTTTTCTACATAACACCGCTTGCTTGTTTACTGATTTTACAAATTCCTGTGTAAGATCAGTTATCTCTTGTGATGTTTTTTCACCTGGAATCACTTCAACAAGTTTCATAAGTTGTGGTGGGTTGAAAAAATGAATTCCAATAAATTTGTCAGGACGTGATGTCGTGTTTGCAATCTCTGTAATTGGTAGTGTACTCGTGTTTGATGCAAAAATTACTTCTGGCTTTGCAGCCTTGTCCAACTCTGCATAAACCTGTTTTTTTAAATCCATTATTTCGGGAACTACTTCTATTATCATTTCAGCGTCTTTCACTGCCTCATTCAAATCTACAATTGGAGTAATTCTTGAAAATATTGCGTCGCCTTCTTCTTTTGATATTTTTTCTTTAGTGACAAGCTTATCTAAACTCCAACGAATTTTTTCCATTGCCTTATCCAGAAATTCCTGTTTGATATCACGTAGCACAATATTGTATCCTGCAGTTGCAGACACTTGTGCTATGCCATGCCCCATCACACCAGAACCTAAAACTGTGATGTTTTTAATTATCAACGAACATTGTATGAAAAACCGTTTTATAAGCTCATAGAAATTACATTGCATGGGTCTTTTTGGGAAAAAAGGAAAATCAACCGAAACCAAATGTAAAGAGTGTGGGTTAGAACTACACCAACCAGAAAGACTTGAACGCCACATGAAAAAAGCTCATGGTAATGTGCCGGAGAAAAAGATGGATGGCAAACAAGGATTCCAAGAATCTGGCGGTATGTGGTAAGTTATTTTAAGAATCTACTCAATATTTAGTAATGATCTTTGAAATTTTTGAACGTATAATTATTAATGCAAAATTTTTCAACTAAATTTATGGAATTATCTGATGGTCAGAAATATGCAATAGTTTTCTTAGGATCATTAGCAGTTGCAGGAATAGTTCTCAGCACACTTGTATTTCCATTTTGGAATTTTATTCGTGAGGATGTAATAGAGCAAGTTGAAATTTTCAGATCTGCTGATGGCAATTGTTATGTTGATACATTAGATGGAATCCCAAAAACTATTGAAAATTGCAATATTAAAGAAGGAACTGTTGTTACCATAAAGTATGGGCATGGGTTACCATGGGCAAGTATTGTCTCATCAGATGAGTGATTATGGACTGTATTTTTTGTAAGATTGTATCAAAAGAAATTCCAACAAAAATTCTTGTTGAGACAGAATCATGTATAGGATTTTTAGATGCGTTTCCATTGGCAAAAGGGCATGCACTGGTAATCCCAAAAAATCACTACGAAAAAATTCAGGATTTACCAACTGAAATAAACACTGAGATTTTCTCTATGGTTCATAGTCTCATATCCAAGATTGATTCTTTGACAGGTGCAACATTGGTTGCAATACATAACGGCAAAGAAAGTGGTCAGGAGATACCACACGTACATGTGCATTTGATTCCAAGAAGTAAAGATGATTCTGCAGGAGCAGTGCATTCTATGTTTTCACAAAAACCGGAATTGTTAGAGTCTGAAATTGATGAGTTATGCAGTAAACTTCGAATCAACTAATAAGGAAAAATTCTCTTACCTGTATCCAAGTCGTCAACTAAAATTGCTTTAGTTGGGCATGTTTCTGCAGCGTTTAGTATTTTCAAGTTGCTTGCACCTTTTCTATTACGAACATGTGATTTTGGGTTCATCTGTTTTGTCTTGTCGACTGAAAACACTTCTGGCGTAATGGTTTCACAACTGCAGCAACCAATACACAAACTCTCATCAACCTGCACTCCTAATTCAGCCTTGTTTTGGTTACTCTTGAATTCCTGTGGTTCCTGTCGTTGTGTTGTTTGGTTTATGGTTGTATCGTATTCTTCCCAGAATTTTTTTTCGTATTGTTTCCACCATTCCTTGTTTTCTTCAAATTCGTGAGTAAATCGACTCCAGTTCTCTTCAGGAGTCTTGTTTTTCCCACCAGGTCCCCAATTTGATCTTCTGTAAAATTTCTCACCTTTTTGTTTTTCTTGCTTTTTCTGATATGTATGTGAGTATGTGGTATTGTTGTTTGAATGCTTTTTTTGATTTTTTATGAAATGATACGCATCTGTAATTTTTTTAAATCTCATACCATTGTCTTTGTTCTTGTTTTTATCTGGATGGAGTTCAAGCACAAGTTTTCTATAACTATACTTCACTTCATCAAAAGAAGCAGTTTTATCAACTAATAATATTTGGTGTGCAAGTTTTGAATCCAATATTTGTAAATTGTTATAATACAATAAAAATAGTTCTAGTCTACTATCTCATCTTCCTGCCTCCAAGCAGGATCCACTATACATAAAACTTTGAGATCTACATCACCCGTATTTACCAAAAATTGCCTAGACATAGGTGGAACATAGACAGATTCGTTTTGCTGGATTTTTCTTGTTTCATCATCTACATGTATGATTCCCTCGCCTTGCAGAACAAAATATACCTCGGCGCTTTTCATTTTGTGTGGCTTTGATCTCTTTCCAGATAAAATAATAGAATGTGCCAAACTAAAATTTATTCCATTTAGAGTGTTATGGGGATGAAAGATCTGTCTAATCTCCGTTCCTTCTTCACCAAGAAACGACTCAGACTCTTCGATTTTTTTTGAAATCATTTTACAAAATATTTGTTACATTGTGTTTAAAGTCTGATTCATACCAAAATGTTTTTGGCTCTTTATTTTTTCTTGGAAATGAGTTAATTGCAACATGTGAAAAATTATTTTTTTTATCAGTAGAGCCATGCGTATGAAGTCTCCGTGCTGGGATATGAACACAATCACCGATCTTTAGATTAATTCTCTCTGAAACTTTAATTCGAAAGTTTTGTTTCCCACTTCCTAATTTTTGATACAGAATTAGACTTCCTTTCCCCTTCGTTATAATCAATGTCTGTCCACCATCATGAAAATGCAGTTTAGTTCTAGAGCCATTTTTGAATGTAACATGATAGATTTTTTCAGATGATGGCTTAATTCTAGCTGAAATATCTTTTGCCGAAATTAGCCCTGTAAAGTAGTTAGTTTTTGCTTTCTTGCTTGGTATTCCTGATTTAGAAAAAATATTCTCTTTTTGCACAATTCATTCATCTGAATTTTGCGTATATGTTTTTACATTTGAGATTAATTTAAAAACGATTCAAATAATTAAAATTAATCAAAAATGGCAAAAACTCTTCCAAAAATTAAAACAATTGCGTTAAAACCACATATTGATGCGGATACAGCCGATGAAATGATAGATAATAGAAAAGTAAAGTTATTTCAATCACTGCTAAAAAAGCCAAAGAAGAGTGAGATTCATCTTCATTCATTAACATTATTTTATGAGGCATTCTTGATACTATCTGGAAAATACTCTGCAGACTTTATTCGAGATACGAAACATACTGTTCATGTGGATAAAAATGTCCGTGAATTAATTTTAGACGATAAAGTATATCCTATAGCACAAAAGAAAAGTGTACTAAGTAAATTAGAGCCATCATGGAAGAACAAAGTAAAAATTGAATTTCAAGAGCGTCTTATACTTGAAAATGAGGATGATATCGCATTTGATCATCATGGAAAAGTTGTGGATCTCTCTTATGAAAATACTAAAAAAATTGTTGAGAAATATCCAAGAAAAATACTCAATGAGAAAAATGACAATATAAAAAGACCAGAGATCACAGTAGAATCTGCTATAAACAAATTAAATTCTAAATTAAAAAAACCAGCAGAGAAAGGCATCAAATCATTGGATGAAAAGATTGATCTGTCTGAAATCCTTGAAGTTTACGTTCCAATTTATGAAGCACGTCTTATTGGACCAAAAAAGAAGATCAAGATTCTACGTATAGATGCAGTTCGGAAAAAAGTTTTATAGTTATTTTACAATTTTTTCAAATTCTGGGTTATCAAAAAACTTTTCAAATATTTTTTCATCACGTGCCCAACTCTTGATAATTTTTGAACGTTTTGTTGCTTCTCTAAGTAGACTAAACGATTCATCTATTTGATTTAGTGCAGCCTTACTCCTTGATTTTGCATAGATGACGTTAACATTTGCACCAAATTTTTCTAAAACTTTGTCAAAGATTTGTACTGCTTTTTCATGTTTATCTAATTGTGCAAGCTCAATCCCTACATGAAATAATGCATCAAGGTGGTTCCTATTCATTCTACAAACATTTTCAAAGCAATTAAGCGCCAGTTCATGCTTTCTCATCTTTCCTAACACAATTCCTTTGTAAAATCTTGGATTTGCTTTTTTTGGTTCAATTTTAATTGCTTTTTCAAGATATTCAAGTGCCTCATCATGCTTGAGTAATCTGTCTAACAAGACACCTTTGTTATAATATGCTGCTGCATATTTTGGATCAACATTAATTGCCTTATCATAATGATCTATCGCATCATCAATGTTTCCTGTTTCAGCCATTGCAATAGCCCGATTGTTGTATGATGGGGCATCATTAGGATTAATCTCAAGAACTTTATCAAAGCATGTTATTGCATCTTGATATTTCTTAATCTGGTTAAAGGCAAGACCTTGGTTGTATAGTGCAATTACATTCTTTGGATCATTTTTCAGTACCTTTTTGAAAAGTGATATTGCTGGTTTGGGCTGTCTTTGTTCAAGTAACGATATTGCTTTGTAAATTAGATCTTCTGGATTCTTTGAACCACCAAACAGCCCCATGTTTTTTCTAAAATGTTGTCTTTATTGAAACTTTTCTTGTACTATTTCACCATTTGGAAGTACTTCTCTAAATATAACTCCCTGAAATTTTGAAATTTTTGTTGTTTTGTGCTTCCACGCTCCAGATCGAAGTCCTGCTTTATGGCATGTGTGGTTAAGGAACTCTTCAACATTCCAATTATACTCAATTGGAACTTGGGGTAAAAGTAAGCCTGATTGAAAGCCTTCTTCAATTATCAATCCATCCCTCCCAATTTTTATTGCACTGATAATACCATCTGGCGAATTGGCTGAAACCTCTTCAGTGTCACTGAGTAGTGTTACTTCAAAAACTAATTTTTCTAGTTCATCAGATGTAATGGATGAGAATCTTGGATCATCTGTTGCTGCAGAAATTGCTGCATCTATCAACGCATGTGATAGTTTTTTCACTGCGAGTGGATATCCTATACATCCTCTAAGTCCAGATTGATCATTAATCGTAACAAATACACCAGCGCTAAAACTAAACTTGTCATTAAAACTAGTTTCAGATATTTTATTACCATTAGTGACATATTCGGCAACAGCGTTTCTTGCCATTTTTACTAAAATTATCCCATCCTCGTCTGAAATATTTTTGAAAGTCATTAACATAGGAATAATCTCATCATCACGATTAAATCTTACATTTTGGTTATTCATTATGTTATATTTGGCAAAAATCCGTAAAGCAATTCAATTGGACAAAGAACAGATACTAGACTTCTGTCAGAATACCTTCTCATGGGGTGATTATATCGATGAAGTCTGGGATTCATGGTACAATAATGAAGGGCTAGTAATCATTGAGGAAAATGAAAAAGCAATTGGAATGGCACATGGAGTAATTTATCAAAATGAAAAAATGCTTTGGCTAGAAGGTATTAGAGTAAATGAATCCTATCGAAAAAATGGGTTTGCAACATGTCTCATAACTCATTTTGAAAAAAAAGCAAAAGATTTGAATATAATCCGTATAAACATGCTAATTGAATCGGAGAATATACCATCCCTAAGTCTTGTTAAAAAATTAGGATATCAGATAATTTCAAAATGGAATTATTTTTCATTAGAATGTAAAAAGAATGATTTTGTAGAAACTAAATTTGATACAATCAGTTTCAATGATTTAGAAGATCTAAAAAATATGCGTTTTGTTGAATCCTGGAGATGGGTTCCAATAACAGAGACAAATTTCAGTGAATTAAATTCAAATTCCAACATATTATGCATAAAAAGAAATGGGATAATCCATAGTCTAGGTGTTATTTCTGAATCAAACTCTTTTCATGATACCATGATTCTGACTATAATTTTTGGCAATGATGATGATATTCATAAAATGATTCTTCACACACAAAATATCTCCTCAGCAAAAAATTATTCAAAAATACGCATTCTGACAGAGAAAGAAAACCTTGTAATTAGTAACATTGGAAATAAGTTTCCATTCTATTTAGTAGAAAAAATTCTCTAATTGTCTTTAAAAAAGATTGTTCATTTCATATGATGGTAAGTTTGGATATATTACAAGTTGCAGAAGAAAATTTTCTCATAACATTTGGGATTGTTTTTGGTATTGGATTGTTACAGGGTTCAATTCTAGCAAGAGGAATTAGAGCAAAATTTCCTAAACTAAAAAAGTACGCAAAGGGAATATCAATTATTTTACTAATATTGTTTGTAATTAACGCATCTGGAAACATCTCAAAATTTGCAGATCCTGAGAAAGTAGCAGTGAGCGAGTTTGAGATTCCTCAGACACCTGATGCTGTATTTACAGTAATTATTGATTTGCTTGGATTAAATGCGGGAGTTCTAGCTGTTATAGGAATTTTCATAACTATTTCATTAATTCTTATCTTCAAATTTGCGCACATTCCATCTATTGCTAGATATTTCATTTTTACAATAAGTGTAATAGTATTGATTGTTTCATTACTTGGAAAGTTTACAGATTACATTCCAACAGTTTTTCAAATAATTCTATATTCAATTTACCAATTAGGTCTTACAATTGGTGTATTTGTTGTAATGCGAAGAAAAGTAGATGATCCACTAGAGACTATTGAGTGATTTTATACATTCTGCTATTACTATACCAGCATTCCTCGAATTCCATAAATTAGAGTAATGGTTTTAATCCAGTACATCTGTTACGTATCGTAACTTCTGTTACACCTGATGCCTCTGAAATATTTTTTTGAGTTGTGGTTCCACCACTTGCTATGCAACTAAGGTATAGTGCAGCAGCTGCTAATCCCATAGGATCTTTTCCTGCTACCATACCAATTTTTTTTGCTTTGGTTAACAACTCAATTGCTTTTCGTTTTGTCTTCTCACCCAGTCCTGCAATACTAGCAATCCGTGCAACACCATTGATTGGATCTGCAACAGGTACTTTTAGATCAAGTTCTCTAAAAATCAGCCTATAACATCTGGCAACATCTTTTCTTCTAATGTTAATTCCATCTGCTACATCATCTAGAGTACGTGGAGTTTCAGTATCTCTACATGCAGCATATACACATGCGGCAACTAATCCATGAATGGATCTACCTTTGACTAATTTCATTTCATTTGCTTTTCTGTAGATGTAAGCAGATTTTTCAATTACGGTATCAGATAGTGATAGTTTGTCTTTCAGTTTGTCCATCTCACTAAGTGCTTGCCTCAGGTTTCTATCCAGTGAAGTGCTTGCTTGTGAACGTGAGTCCCATGTTCTTAATCGATCAATAGATTTCTTCATTGAAGATGAGAGTGGCTTTCCAGTTGCATCTTTATTTGCAGAACCAATAACTGTTGATAATCCCATATCATGCATTGTAATGGATGAACCAGCACCAACTCGGCTTTTATCAGTGCCATCATTTGCAAACGATCTCCATTCAGGCCCTCCTGATTCTCGGTTCTCTGAAACGACAACACCACATGCACTACAAATCATCTCACCAGAACTTTCATCTAAAATTAGAGATGTTTTGTTACACGTTGGACATTTACCGGAATTTAATACTTTCATAGTTTCTCTTGTTTTTTTACCTTAAAAACGCTTATTCCACATTTCTACCGGTTAATAGTGTGTTACACGCTTGAAACAGCTATAATTATTTTTATCAGACTACTTTTTAGCTTATTTCTTGGTAAAGAAAAAACAACCAAATGTAGTCGGTGTGGAGATTCTCAAGAAAAATGGTCTAGATGTTGATAAGCTCATCAAACTGTTGATTACTAATGCATCAGTTGAGTTTACAGCTTACTATTACTTTACAAATCTGAGAATGCATTGTACTGGACTTGAGGGTGAAGGAATTAAGGGTGTAATAGAAGATGCACGACTTGAAGATCTAAGTCATTTCGAATCATGCCTTGAACGAATTTACCAATTAGGTGGAAGCATACCAAACGATGCAGAGGCGTTTATCAAAATGTCAGGATGTGAATTTTTGCAGTTGCCACCAAATCCAACTGATCTAAAAGCAATTTTAGATAAATGTCTGAAAGCTGAACAAGGAGCAATTGTCAACTGGAATAAAGTATGTAAAATGACATACAATAAAGATCCTGCAACATATGACATTGCCAAGGATATACTCATGGAAGAAATTGAACATGAGAGTTGGTTTTTGGAATTACTCTATGGAAGACCATCAGGGCATATGCGCAGAAAATATTCTGGAGAGAGACCTCACACACAAAAACATTCAAGATCACTTGGATGATTTCTATTTTATTTTTTTTAATGTTAAACCTGATTAGTTTATCTTATCAAGTAAACAGTATGCATATTTTGTTTCTTTGATTGTTGGATACATGATACTTTCACTGTTTGAACTGTGTGTTAATCCAATACCATGTCCCAACTCATGAGTCATAATAGTTTTTACAGTGTCAACATGAAATAATTGGAAACTACCATCACAGTTAAATCCGCCTAGCGCAACCTCTACTACACCTTTTCCAAGATTTGCATGACCTAACACATTTTCACCAATATCACGAACTACCCATGTAACCCACAAATTGGCCTCATGTTTCATGACACGTTCAAAATGAACTTTAATTGGTTTACCATCTTTGGCCACCATCTCCATTTCTTCCCAAAATGCGAATGATTCATTCAACGTATCAACATGATCAAGTGGAAGTCCATCTGGCTGATCATTAACAAAAACATTGTATTGTAAATGATATATTTCGTCAACTACAGTATATTTCGGATCTGGAAAACTTGTGTTCCCAATCTCAATTTGTTGGTCAAAATTCCACTTAGCATAATCTCTCATAAACTTCTTAAGAACATCACCACTGGGGTTTGGATATTCAATATAACGCACGTTATCCTTTACAGTTAGCTCTATTCGATCCAAATATCTGTCAAAATTCCAACGATTTCTATCAATAACTCTTTGTGCTTCTTCAGAAACTATATCAAGTTCTGGTAAATCAATAATTAACATTTCATTTTTTATAAGAAATTCAAGCGCATCTAAGAATTCATTATCGCTAATTTCATTATCAGCCCACAACCCTGCATTGTTTTTTACCCAGTTTGGAATTATTCTTGTTACACTTTCTTGTGTTTCAATAGAATTTACTTCAATTATTTTATTTTCTATTAAAAATTTAATTGATGTTAGAAATTCAGAGTCATTAATTTCATTATCAGCCCACCACCCTGCATTGTTTTTTACCCAGTTTGGAATGTTTTCGCGTGAGTTCACTTCAATAATTTTTGGTTTTTCAACTTCAGTGTATGTATATTTTTTTAGTGTTGACTCTGCAAAATCTTGATAATTTTTTACAATATGATTATCTGGAGATAACATTGATGCTTGTTCAAAATATTTTTGGGCTTCTTTATACTCACCAAAATTTCCAAATCCAACGCCCATTCCCAATACAGCAGATATGTTATCTGGCTCTTTTTGTAAAACACTGTAAAAATCTTTCATTGAAGACTTGTGCTGTTCTAAGTTGCTTAATGCAATACCTTTCATCAGTAGCGTTTTGGTATTATCAGGTGAAATCTCTAGAATTTCTTCATAGATAAAAATTGCCTGTCGCAATTCACCCTTTACCAGATGGTCATTTGCTTGTTGATATAGGTCTGAAATGTTAGATACGTCAGTTTCTGCTTGAGAATCTACACCTAGTGATAAAAAAACAACAGAAGATACTGCCAGAAATATAATATATTTTGATACACCCACTTTCATTTTATTTGATTACAAGAAAATCCAAAATTAAGGGTATCTACAAATCATTGTTTTTATTAATCAAGAATATAATATATCACCCACAAAAACTCTTTCAGTCTTATGTTTGGTTTTGATTCGTAATGAGCCATCATTATTAATTTTGATTGCAACTCCCGAAATTTTTCCATTTGCAGTATTTATTGTAACTTTTTTATGAATAGTTTCTGAGTTTCTTGTCCATTCACTGATAATTTTTGACGTCATACCATTAGTCAATTGTTCAATAATTTCTTCAAATTGGTAAATGAATTCTTTCATTAGTTGTATAGGATTCCCAGTTTGAGTTTCATTCAGTAATGTTTCAACACCATAAAAATTGGGGCTTTTTGTAAGTTTTTTCGTTACTTCTATTGGCTTTATTTTATAGTTTAAACCAATTCCAATAACTGCACTTTCTATTTGGTTTGATTGTGACGATACATCAATTAACATTCCTGCAACTTTTTTTCCATTAACAGTAATGTCATTTGGCCATTTTACATTAGTTTTTATTTTTAGAATCTTTTGAATCGTATTTGATAGTGCAAGTGATGCAGCTATTGGAAGCAATGTAGATTCTTCAATTGAAAATTTTGGGTGAAGAATAATAGAAAACCATATTCCGCCTTTAGAAGAAATCCATTTTCTGTTTAATCGTCCTTTTCCATGGGTTTGCTTTTGGGCAATTACAATTGTACCATGTTCTTTTTTATTTGATGCGATTTGTAATGCAAAATTTTGTGTTGAGTCAATCTCTTCAAAATAATAACTACGCTTTCCCATGTATTTTGTTTTAAGATCCGAAGAGATTTCCCATGGAAGAAGACGCTCAGTATTTTTTACATATTTGTAACCGCGTTTTTGTTTTGATTCAATTTTATACCCAAGCTCACGGATTTTTTTAATATGTTTCCAAACTGCAACACGACTGATTTTCAAGACATCACTTAGATCTTGTCCAGATAGATATTCCGATTTATGCGACTTTAGAAACGTTAGTACTTTCAATAGTCCTACATTATCAAATGATGTGTAAATCAAGTTTTTAGAATCCTATATCAATATCAAATCCGTCATTATCCATATCAGAATCACCAAGACCATCACCTGCGGCACTATCATCAAACTGTGACATATCTTCTGCTGGTATGTAACTCGACATTACTGTCCCCATCATGCTGAACATCATACTAAATATCATAATATCTATTATTCCAAAATACATCATAGTTGGAAGAAATGATTTTTCATCTTTCATGATCTGTTGTAATTTCTGTTTTTCACCTGATTCATATGCCTTAGACATACTGTCCCATTTATCCTGCAGTTCATGAATTCTTTCGTTCAATTCTCTATTTCCTTTTTCTGTAGTATACATCTCAATTTTTTTTCCTAGCCAACCTTTTTTTTCTTGAATACTAATGAATCTACGACTTTCAAGTTTTTCTAGTATAGTAGTAAGTTCTTCAGATGTAATCTTTGTAACTTTGGAAATTTTATCAAATTGTTTAGCACCATTATTTATTGCACTTAGAACAATGAGATCCTTTGCTACCTCTTTCATACCACTTTCATGTAGTCACTTTTAAAATATTTTTTGATTACTTCAAATTAGATTTTATATGATGAAATAGTAGTATGGTAATGGGAAAAGAAGCAATACTCTATGAAAAAATGCCTGATGATAAAGTAAAGTGCACAGCATGTGCTAGATACTGTGAGATACATAAAGATCAGATTGGATTATGTGGAATTCGCGGTAACGAAGATGGCAAATTAGAATTATATGCATATGGTAAAGTGATAACAGGTCATGTAGATCCAATCGAAAAAAAACCAGTAATTCATTATAATCCAGGCAGTAAGATCTATTCAATTGCAACAACAGGCTGTAATTGGCTTTGTAAATATTGTCAGAATTCTGATATAAGCCAAAGACGAAAAATTGAGGGTATAGATATGTCACCCGACGATGTAGCAAATACTGCTTTTAAATATGGTGCACAGGGAATCGCATACACATACAATCAACCATCAATCTTCATTGAATTTGCACGCGATTGTGGAGTTGCAGCACATAAAAAAGGAATTTTTAATGTTTTTGTCTCTAATGGTTATGACACACCTGAGACAGTTACAATGATGAATGAGTTTTTAGATTGTATCACGATTGATTTTAAGGGAAGTGCTGAGCCTGAATTTACAAAAAAATTTATTGGCGTTCCTGATCCTCAACCAATTTTTGATACCTTAATTGACATTCGTGACAGAACAAGAATACATGTTGAAATCACTGATCTAGTTGTACCACAAGTTGGAGATAGTTTAGAGTATGCAAAAAAATTATCAGAATTTGTTTTAGATGAGTTTGGACCTGAAATGCCTATACATTTTCTTAGGTTTCACCCAGACTACAAAATGATGGATTATGAATCAACACCTGTTAAAACATTAGAGAATCATTATAAAATTGCAAAAGAAGTTGGTCTTAACTATGTGTACTTAGGGAATGTTCCAGGTCATCCTTGGGAGCATACCTATTGCTCTGAGTGTGATAAAATCGTTGTTAAAAGATATGGGTTTGATATTCAAGAATGGCATTTAGACAAAAATAATAATTGTGAGTTTTGTAGTAATCCAATTCCAATAACTGGCTCACTTCAAAAAGAGTATCACCAAAATCGATTTCAGTTTGTACATTAGTGAATTTTAGATACTCTGACATCTAACTTGAATTATAACAACTACATTTTTTTGCTTTATGACGAATACACCCCACTATCATGTGATCTTTACATCCACAAATAACACATTTTTTCATATTATATTCAGGGTCAATGACTGACTAATAGTTAACGATTATGATAATGAATATCTAATATATTTTAATCATGTGTGTTTATTTTGCGTAAAATTACAATCAAATTTAGTGAGGATGATTATCTAGATTTTTTATTAGAAAGTAATGAACATGGATTAACACCAGAAGAACAAATCTACAAATTGATTAGTTACTACATACTGGTAAGAAGACGTCGGGCTAGAGTGAAATTTTGCAACAGTGATAATAAAATAACCTAAAAGATCATCTACATTTCTTTTTATGTTTTCTTAAATCATCAGGGTCACGAAATTCGTTTCCACACTTTCTACATTTTTCATTTTTCTTGTCATGTGCAATTTTCATATGACGCTCCAGTCTATTAGAATCGTGTAATTCACTACCACATTTACTGCATTTTGTGGCACTTTTTGTTTTTGTAAAGAGTCCCATCCAATACTATTACAACATGATCCTAAAATCATTTTCTCGCATAACTCTGTAAGTGATTATAAATTACTCAACTCACATGGTTAATTATGAAAATTAGTGAAATTTTCGAGTCTATACAGGGTGAAGGAACAAATGCTGGAAAATCAGCAATATTTCTACGTACATCTGAATGTAATTTGAAATGTACATGGTGTGATACAAAATACACATGGGATTGGAATAATTTTGATTATTCCAAAGAAGTCAAAGAAATTCCAATCCAAGAAATTCGACAGATATTAGAACAATCTAGCATTATGCATCTAGTTATTACAGGTGGAGAGCCATTGATGCAGCAAGATGATTTGACAGAACTACTTGTACTATTAAAACCAGAATTTTATGTTGAGGTAGAAACTAATGGTACAATCTTACCTAACAATACAATTTTAGCATTAGTTGATCAATGGAACGTTTCACCTAAGACTAAAAATTCTGGTAACCCACTAGAGTTATGCGAAGATAATGAGTGCTATGCATTTTTCTCAAAACAAAAAAATTGCTACTTCAAATACGTAGTTGAGAACGAAGATGATCTTATTGAAATAAACAACCTTGTAGAAAAACACAGACTTGAAAAAAATAGGGTTCTTTTAATGACACAGGCTGCAACAAAAGAAGAAATACTTGAACGAGAGAAGACTGTATTTTCTATATCTAAAAAAAATAATTTAGGATTCTCGCCTAGAATGCACGTAATGAAATGGGGAAATCAGCGTGGAAAATAGAAGCGTTGAATTATAAACTAATAACTACATAACGTTTAACATGTCAAAAATTAAGCACGGTGACCATGTACTCTTTTTTTATAATGATTCAAAAAAATGGCTATTAAAAATTAAAAGAAAAGAACAATTTCATTCTCATATTGGTGTAATCAAACATGATGATGCAATTGGAAAAGAATTTGGTTCTAGGTTAATATCTAGTAAAGACAAATACCTCTATTTGCTAAATCCAAGTATTCATGATTACGTAATGAAAATGCAACATGGAACTCAGATAGTTTATCCAAAAGATTTTGGTTACATTGCTGCAAGGACAGGATTAAAATCTGGTCAAAAAGTTGTAGAGATAGGAACTGGTAGTGGCTCACTAACTACATTCGTTGCAAGTGTTATTAGTCCACGTGGTCATATTGACACATTTGATGTTGAACCGAAGTTCATGGAAATTGCCAAGAAAAACATAGAGAAGGCAGGAATGTCAAAATACGTAACAATGCATAATCAGGATCTCAAAACAGCAAGAAAAATGCCTTTGAGTGATGTTGATATGGTTATAGTTGATCTTGGTGATCCATGGACAGTAATTCCACAAGCCAGAAAAATGCTCAAGGGCAGTGGTGTGATTGTATCTATCTGCCCAACAATGAATCAATTAGAAAAACTTTCAACAGCATTTGTAGCTAATGAATTCTCTGACATTGAGTGTACAGAACATATAATTCGTCATATTGAAGCACGTGAAGGAAAGACAAGACATTCGTATAGGGGAATTGGACACACAACATACCTTGCAATTGCACGAAAAGTCTTTTTTGATAAGAATAAAACCAAAAAACGAGTGAAGAAAGTTGGCAAGTAATGTATTAACTTCTAACACAATCAAGAAGTACATTCCTATTCGGAAATCAAATTCCAGGAAAGGAGATAATGGAAAAGTTTTGGTTGTTGGTGGAAGTTACATGTATCACGGTGCACCAATTTTATCATCTCTTGCAGCATTACGTACAGGTGCAGATTTGGTTTATACTGCTGTTCCGAAGATAAACGCACAGGCAACTAGGGCAGCATCACCAGTCCTCATAGTAATTCCTTTGGCTGATTCAAAATTAACACGTGGTTCAGTGAACAAACTTTTAGGTCAGATACCTGCTGGAATAGATTCCGCTACTATAGGAATGGGTTTAGCAGTAGAGAACATAGAGGCATTAAAATTGCTAATCAAATCATTAATCGAGCGAGATGTTCGTTTGTCACTTGATGCAAGCGCATTAAGAAAAGACATACTTCCAATAATAAAAGGGAAAAATGTTGTAGTTACACCACATGCAGGTGAATTTGAAAGATTGTTTGGAGAAAAACTGTCTGATAACAAAAAAACTAGGATCTCAATTGCAGAAAAACATGCAAAAAAAAATACTATTACAATTTTACTGAAAGGTGAGGACGATATAATCACAAACGGTACAAAAACATTAATCAATTCTAAAAAAACCTCAGCAATGACTGTTGGTGGAACAGGTGATGTATTATCAGGAATAGTTGCCAGCATGATGTCAAGAAACAGAAATGTAATGGAGGCTGCAGCATCAGCAGCATTTCTAAATGGTCAAGCAGGAAAACTCATTCAAAAACAATTTGGAACACATATGATTGCAACAGATTTAATTGACGTACTTCCGTTAGCATCGAAAGTATTTGATAAAATAAAATAATGAAATACAGAAAAACTATCCAACACGTAGAGAAGAACATGAACGGTCTTCTAAAAGATCTTCAAACACTTATCAACCAACCGAGCATTTCTGCAAAAAATGAAGGAATTGAAGAATGCTCAATTTTAGTGTCAAAGATGCTAAAAAATGCAGGTGTTTCATCAGAGATACTTAGACTGAATAAAAATGCAGCCCCACTTGTTTTTGGCGAAGTAAGATCAAAATCAAATCCTTCAACGACATTATTATTTTATAATCATTATGATGTACAACCAATTGAGCCAATTGAAGAGTGGGATGATCCACCATTTAGTGGAAGGATAATTGGAAACAAAATTTTTGGCCGTGGTGCATCAGACGATAAGGGTGAATTGATAACAAGAATAAAAGCTGTTGAAGCATATTTGAAAGAATACAATGATGTTCCATGTAACATTAAATTTTGTATTGAGGGTGAAGAGGAGAATGGAAGCGAGAACATCGAGGCATACTTAAAAAAATTTAAGGAAAAATTTTCTTGTGATGGTGTAATTTGGGAGTTTGGTTATGTTGATACTAAAAATCGTCCAATTGTCGGTTTAGGAATGAAGGGGTTACTATATGTTGAATTATCTGCCAATGAATCAATTAGGGATGTACATTCAAGTTTTGCACCAATTATCAAAAACCCAGCTTGGCGATTAATTGATGCATTAAAAACTCTACGTGCCAGTGATGGGAAAATACTCATCAAAGGTTGGCATGATGATATTACACCCTTATCAAAAAATGATTTGAAGATTATTCAGAGAGAGCCATTCAACGCAAATGACTTCAAGAAAGAGTATGGCATTAAGGAGTTTGTTGCAAATAAAAATTCTTTTGAAGCCAAGAAAGCACTTGTTGCTGGCCCAACATGTAACATTGCAGGAATTGAATCAGGTTATACAGGAGATGGCGCAAAGACAGTTTTACCATCCAGCGCCAAAGTCAAAATTGACTTTAGATTAGTACCAAAAATGGATCCAAAAAAACAAGTCAAATTACTACAACGACATCTGAAAAAAAATGGTTATGCCGATATAACGATCAAGGTTTTAAACGCAGAAGCAGCTGCAAGAACTTCTACCAAAGAAAAAATTGTTGATGTTGTGTGTGATAGTGCAAAACAAATTTTTGGTGATTATATTTTAAACGTGTCTAACGCAGGAACTGGGCCAATGCATGCGTTTGTGAATGTACTGAATGCACCTTGTGTATCAATTGGATCATCATTCATCTTCTGTAGAATGCATTCACCAAATGAATTTGCAAAAATAGATCTGTTAAAGAAAACAACAAAGTGTTTTTGTGTGTTGATTGAAAACTTTTCACGATCAAATTCTAGAAATTGACTTGAATAAATTACACTAACTGTGTGAAAACAAGTAACTTGTATGATATAACACACAAAAGAATTTGCAACGTTGTATGGCTATGTCAAAAGCAAAGAGAAGTGCTGCAGCAAAGAAAGCAGCAGCAACTCGTAAAAGACGAGCAGCAGCCGCTAAAGCAAAGAGAAGCGCTGCAGCAAAGAAAGCCGCAAGAAAACGTAAAGCCTCAGCTAAGAAAGCTGGCGGTGGTGGCAAGAAACGTAAAGCACCAGCCAAGAGAGGTGGCGGTGGCAAGAAACGTAAAGCACCAGCCAAGAGAGGTGGCGGTGGCAAGAAACGTAAAGCACCAGCCAAGAGAGGTGGCGGTGGCAAGAAACGTAAAGCACCAGCCAAAAGAGGCGGCGGTGGCAAGAAACGTAAAGCACCAGCCAAGAAAGGCGGCAAGAAAGGCGGAGCAAAGAAGCGACGTCGATAGATTGATCGTGTTTAGTCAGTAACACAATTGCGGTTGTGCAAAAGTGTTACAACGGCCGAATATTGATCTACATTTTTTAAATATCGCTTAACTCAAGGTCTTCATTTTTTTTGTAATGACTTTTATTGTCTAACTTCACGCCTAAAGATATGAGTATGTATATGCCTGGTGCAACTGCTGTTGGTATAACATTTGATGAGGGTGTAGTATTTGCAAGTGAAAAACGTATTGCATATGGAAATTTCCTTGTGAGTAAAACAACAAAGAAGACATTCCCAATAACACCAAAAGTCGGTGCAACATGTGCGGGTCTTGTAGCAGACATGCAAATTCTTTCATTACAAATTTCAGCGTTAGCAAAGATTAGGAAAATGGAGTTAAAACGTGATGTGCCACCAAACACAGTCGCTAAGATGATGTCTAACATGATGTATGAAAGAAGATACTTTCCACTGTTAACTCAAGTTATAGTCGGCGGTGTTGTCGATAAACCTGTAATCTATACACTTGATCCATTGGGTTCAGTGTTACCAGATGAGTATGCTGCTGTTGGAACAGGTGCAGAGATGGCACTTGGTGTTTTAGATCCACAGTTCAAAGGAAACATGTCAGAAAAAGAAGCTACTGATTTGGCAGTGAAGGCAGTTCGTTCTGCTACAATGCGTGATTCATTTAGCGGTGACGGTATAGATGTACTAGTAGTCAATAAAGATGGAATGAAAGAATTCACAGAGAATATCAAATAAATATTATATTGTTTTTGCAGTTTCCCAATATCTGTCAGATATATAATGCAAGTTTTTTATAACTTCACCTTTTGGCATATGATCTAATTCAGAACTATCAATCATTGCTCTCCCCACAGCTAAAAACTTACGTTGTGATTCTTCAACAACACAAACAATATCATTCTTTAAAAAATCTGTATACTTTTTGATTCCAGGTCTCATTACATTTGCACCATTACACATGAATTTTACAGCACCCATGTCTACCATCACATTAGGAAATTTTCCAAGTATATCAGTTTGATTAAGAAATGGTAGGTAATCGTCAACAATTTTCAAAACTGTAATTCCTTTTCCAGTTATCAATTGGGCGTGTTCATCGACAAAATACACTTTAAGGTTTTTTATCTTTGGGAGTTCTTGCTTCCACTGTTCTGATACCAATTTAAGAATATGATTTGTTTCGCTCTTGGAAACTAAATTGGTTTTCAAATTTTTGAAATCTCTTTTCTAATATCTATGAGATCTCTTATAATCGAGCTTGCAGTCTCAGTTCCACCGGCACCACGGCCAATTATAGTCTGGGTTCCTGAGTGTTTTGAGGTAAACGCAATTGCATTTAATGTTCCGTTCACACACAATGGATTATCATTTTTGATTTGTATAGGACTTACAGTTAGAGTTTCATCACATGATGCAATTAATTTAATTGAACTAGAGTTTTGTTGAGCATTTTTAATGTCATCAGTGCTTACATTTCTAATACCCTTTCTAATTATATCTGGCATCGTTACTTTCATTCCCATTATCCAATTGGCTAAGATTACTAATTTCGCAGCAGCATCTAAGCCATCAAGATCAAGTGATTCATCAGCTTCAACATACCCCTTTTCTTTTGCATCAGATAATGCCTCATCAAAAGACATACCGTTTGCCATGTTTGATAGTATATAGTTAGTCGTGCCATTTAGAATTCCTTGAAATGAAATAATTTTTTCTCCAAGAAGACTGTTCTTTGCATAATCCAATATTGGAGTTCCTCCACCTACTGTGCCACTAAATCTTAGTAGTACTTGATTAAACTCGGCTAGTTCCATTAATGACGGAAATGCAAGTGCTAATGGTCCCTTATTTACAGAAATAACATGCAACTTTCTTTTCATTGCTGTAATAATATGCGTCATTCCAGGCTCTGCATCATTATAATTACTTGCAGTTGTTTCGATTAAAACATCTGCATCAATAGTTTTAATCATTTCAATGCCGCTCATCTGTGATTTTGATTTGTATCCTCTAACTGAGCCAGATTTCTTTTTTGCGTCAATCAATTTTTTTAGATTTAAACCAGCACTGTCATATGCACTGCCTTTACTATCAAAGACACCAACAATTCTTGGCTTCAGACCATATCTTGAATAAAGCTCATTTGATCTTGACTCTAATAGACTAGTGAAGCTCTGGCCTACAACACCAAACCCACAAAGTATTATTCTCATAGAATCATCACAATAGAATGGTTATTTAATCTGATTTATCCAGCTTCAAAGAAATGGAATTAATACAGTAACGAAGGTTTGTTGGTTTAGGTCCATCATCAAAAACATGTCCTAGGTGTGCACCACAATTTTTACAATTAACTTCAATACGTGTCATACCAAAACCTCTGTCTTCTATATACTCAATATTTTCTTCATCAGTTGGTTTAAAAAAACTTGGCCATCCTGTGCCTGAATCAAACTTTGTATCAGATGAAAAAAGATTTGTGCCACAACAAGAACAGTTGTACACTCCTTTATCTTTGGAATCGCAATAGATACCTGTAAAGGCTCTTTCAGTTCCTTTATTTCTACAAACCTCAAATTGTTCTGACGTCAGTATTTTTTTCCAGTATTCATCTGGCTTTGAAATTTTGTAGTTCATAATTTTTTACGTTTTTCTTCTGTACGTTTCTCAGATTCAAATCTTTCTAATTCATATTCTTTTAAATCAACATACTTCATAATTTTACTTAATACTGTATGTTTTTGTTCAATCAATCTATACATTTTCTGTGCAACTTTTCTATAATCAATGTGTCCTTGTGGAACTGTACGTAATTCTATGAGGTGTGTTGCCTCACGCAAATTAAGCTTCATAAAGTATGGATAATTATATGCAAAGTTAACTACATACTGTGCTTGTTCTGGTAGTTTTTTACGGATTTTTTGAAAAACATTCTTTGTGTTGTCCATACATTCTGAAAACTCTTTTTCTATTCCTAGTTCTAAAATTTCTTTCGGAGTATGATAACTATGATCCGTAGTAAGAAGTTGCCTTTCAAGTGTTAGTGCTCTATGCCTATGAAAATCTCTAAACATACCATAATTTGTTAGTAAATCAAATGTATAATCAACCATTTCAAAAGCTCTCGGTGGACGATGCCTTCTGTTTTTTCTAATGTTAACATAGTCGTTTATTATCTGTGTTTTTTGTCTGAAAGGAATTTTTTTAACGTTTTTATGAATTTGAGTAAGTTCAGTACTTGATGATTGCTCATAAATTAATGCAGAGATCACCTTGTTAATCGCACTACATTCGCTCTCACAGCTTACTAATTTTACAAAATTACCCTTTGTAGGTATCCCATGAGCATATAATCTACTTAATTTAGTTGAATTTTTCTTAATATCAGTGAGATACTTCTGTAAGATTTTACCATACTTGTCATTTGATCGTCTTACAAATGACATAATCGTCGTGTCAAGCTCTTTTTTCATTTGTGAGGCTAGATTTCTTTCTTCAGATAGATTGGAACCATACATTATTGATAGTAAATACTCGAATGCACGACCATTTCCTGTTATTCCAACGTTTGTTAATGTGGACGCAGGTAAAAGACTCCTTAATGCATCTAATGCCTTTGCCTTTGTTGCAGCATTATAGATTCGTTGTGCAGATTTGATAGCATCGCTGTCATTTAATTTACTAATTTTTTTTTCTTTACCAGTGTGATCTTTAAATTTATAATTTTCAATTGTATCATTTTCACGGATTAACTTTAACATTGGTTTTATATTTTTTGAATAAACATCAAAATCAAGATTACATGCTTCCACATAGTTATCAGCATAAGATGATTTCATAATATCAATCTCATGATAAAATTTGTACTTACCATTAATTTTTTTCTCCCAAGAAACATAACGTGAAGATTTTTCTAGATACGATAGACCAATTCGTCTGTCTTCAATTTTTTTTACTGCAATATTTGATAATCCTTCAATTGCAATCTGTCCACCACCTAACTCTGCAACAGAATCATCGCCATACTCCAATAGGACTCTAGTATAAAATTCCTCTCCGCGATTTTTATTTTTTAGAAATTCATCTAAGAAAATCTTTCTCATACTTTTATCAGTTCGACTGTATCGCGACATTAAGGCACCACGATCAACTTGCTGGGGTGTAATTATTGCAAATACTTTCTTATCAGTATTTGAAAAATGTTTTAGTAACTTCTTTCGTTCACGATCTGTAAATTCAGACATTAAGTTCTATCTTTACTTAACTGGTTTTATTTTTTCCTGTGCCAATATGTATTAGATCTGGAGATTTTGTTGGAAGATCAGTAGAAGACTGTTGTCCTTTTACTTGCCAGCGTTTTAGTACTTCTTTGAAGGCTTTGTCCATTTCAGGATCTTCTGTATACATCAGTGTTGTAATCCATCTTCCTTTGGGTCCCTGGATATTTCCAACTGGACCACCAAGTGATTTCATCCAAAACTTACTAGGTAGCATTTTCAGAGATTCATTATCTGGGTCGTCTTTGAGTTTGTCCCAATATTTTGAAATAAATTGTAAAACTTCGGCAATTTCATCTTTTTCAATCAATACTGTATGGCATTTATGATTAAATTTTAAAATTACGCTTAGGCATGATACCGGTTTTGTTAATTTGTTTGTACTAAAAATTCTAACCTTATTCACACTTTGTCGGTTATATGGATCTTTCAAGTTAAACTAATGACTACCAACGAGGTTAGCATGATTGGAAAGTTCGTCAAAGATATGTATGGCGCTCCAATGGGAAAAGTTTTAGGCACTTCAACTGATATAGATGGTTCTATACAAACCGTAGGCATCAACTGCGGTTCAGAAGGTCTCAAACAAATTCCACGCGAACAACTCGTTGTAAAATCTGAAGTAGTAATTTTCATTCCAAAGTGGCGATTGGATTCACAACGTTTGCTTAAAGAAAAAGAGCTAACTGTCCGACGTTTAACTGCGCTAATGGAAATTGTTTCTGACAACGACACGATGAAATCTGATGCAGAGCTTATTCATGAAAAGAACAGAACAAAATTAATGACATTACAAAAAACTGAAGAAGAAATAAATTCTGAATTAGAAGAACGAGTCACCGAAATCAACACACAGATGAAATCTGTAAAAGTTATTTTGTTTGATGCCAAAGTGCAATGCAAAAGTAATGAGATTTCTCAGGAAACATTCGAACAGGTTCAACAAGAAACTGATGAAATGCTTCAGCACATGAAACATGAAAAAGATGAAATTGCCAAAGTCAAATCTAGACTTGCAAATCTTTCCATAGAAGATGTGCTCACTACAGAACCTGCATCTCAGCCCATACAGGATTCTGCAGTATCATATCTAACTAATCCCAACGAAGATAAGCCAATAGAGTCTAGATTACCAGAACCACCTGGAACAAAGTCATCATCTTCTGAACAGATTTACAGTCCACCAATTATAATCCCACTACAACCAGAAGAACAAAATGAAAAAATAACTGAGCCCAAAGAAAAGTTTTCTGAGTTAAACTGGCTCAAAAGAATGAATCAAGAATAAATTCATTAAAACATTTTGAAATATTTGTTTTTAAATTTTAGTCGTATTATATCCCACTAGTCTGAGAGACGAAAAAATAGCGTCTCCAGACAACATTTCCACAAAACTGGTTATGTCGTGTAATGGGACATAACTAGGAAATCATTCAATTTAAGATTAATTACCAATTCATCTAATGTTTAGATATCGGCCTTTATCGCTTCTTTTTTAATCCAGAGAGTTTTTGACGTGTGATCAATAAGTTGAATCCCCATGTCTAACATCTCATCTCTTAGGGCATCAGCCTTATCAAATTGCTTACTTTTCCTACATTCCTCTCTTTTCTGGATTAATTCAAAGACTGATTTTATTTCATTATCTGTTGCTTTAACCACATTCAGGCCTAACACATCGAGCATGTACTCCAAAATTGGCATTATGTAAGATCCCATTTTTTTTGTGATTTTTTCGTCTGCTGCAAGTCCATTGATAGTTTTAACCATGTTGAAGAATTCTGTAAGAGCCAGAGATGTGTTAAAGTCAGTTTCCAGAGCACTCTCAAACCTTTGTTTGGAATCTGAAATAGATGATTCAATACCATCTGATTCATTTACACTGTCTGCTAATCGTAATTCATAGTAGCAAGTTTCTAACTGTCTCCATTTGATCAAATTTTCCTTTAGAAGTTCCTCGGTATAATCAATTGGTTTTGAATAATGTCCTGAGAGGCAAAACAATCTGATAATATTCGGTCCCCAGTTTTCTAAGACATGACTTACAGTTTTTACATTTCCAATGGATTTTGACATTTTTTCACCATTAATTGTAATCATTCCTGCATGCATCCAAATTTTCGCAAATTGTTTTTCAGTAAAGGACTCGGATTGTGCAATCTCATTTTCATGATGGGGAAATATTAGATCACGACCACCACCATGTATATCAAAATTCTCACCAAGGTATTTGATACTCATTGCGGAACACTCAATGTGCCATCCAGGCCTACCAATCCCCCATGGACTATCCCATGATGGTTTAGAATCAGAAAATTTCCATAATGCAAAATCAAGTGGGTTTTTTTTAGATTCATCTACTTCAATTCTCGCACCACTTTCTAATTCCTCAATGTTCTTTTTTGATAGTTTTCCGTAATCAGGAAACTTTGAGACACTAAAATAAACACCATTTTTTGTAACATATGCCATGTTTTTTTCTATTAATACTGATATGAGATTCAGCATATCTTGTATGTGTTCAGTTGCTTTTGGATGCTGAGTGGCTCTTTTGATATTCAGTGCATCAAAATCTCCAAAATAATTTTCAATGTATTTTTTACTAACTAATTCTGCGGTGCTTCCAATTTCACTTGCCTTTTTAATTATTTTATCATCAACGTCTGTAAAATTTTGAATAAAATCAACTTTGATGCCTTTAGATTCAATGAATCTTCGTAATGTATCAAAAACCACAATCGTCCTTGCATGACCTATGTGTGCATCATCGTAGACAGTAACACCACAAACGTAAATTTTAGCTGTCTCTTTAGACTCGAGATTTTTTTCTGTTTTACTTAATGTATCAAAAATTTTAATTGTTCCCATATTCTCATCTATATGATTTCAGCTGTTATTCGTTTATGTTCGCTTTTTTTGTATAATTGGTAGATTTTATCCACAGTCGCTGAATCAATTTGCGTTGTATTAATGGTTTCATCCTTTGTCATCTTTTTGTCATTTACACAATGTAAAATTGCATCAATCTCTTCATACGACGCACCAATCTCAGATTCTGCAGTATGATTTGGCCATAGATTAGGACTGCTTTTTTTCATAATGATATGTTCTGAAATGCCTAATGATTTTGCTAATTCACGTATCTGAGTTTTGTATAGTGATGCAATTGGAAGAATGTCTGCAGCACCATCACCAAATTTTGTAAAATATCCTATTAGGTATTCACTTTTGTCACTTGAGCCTAATACAGATAGATTTTTTGAATTGGCATAATAGTATAAAATATTTTTTCTGATACGGGCTCTTAAGTTTCCTAATGCTTTATCCTCTGGCTCTAAAACTTTGTAGTATTCTTTATGGATTTGATAAATATCAATTAATTTATAATTTAGTTTTAAACCATCTACAATTTTTAGTGCATCATTAGTTTCAGCTTCTGGCGAAATTTTTGAGTCTGGCATTATAATTGCAGTTGTATTTTCTTTGACGGAATTAGCACAGAGATATGCAATTACAGCCGAATCTATGCCACCACTAAGACCAAAGATCACTCCTTTGGAGTTGAACTGAGTGATTTTTTGTTTTATTGTATTTTGTATTCTTTCAGAAATTGAACTGTAATCTAGGTTTTTTATGCCATCTAGTATTTCTTGATTCACAGATGAGGTTTATACTGTTATCATAAAAACTGTATTAATCAACATCAAGATAAATTCCATCATCACGAATATCCACTTCGTATTTTTTTAGTTTAACACCTTTAAGATAATCCAATAATTCACCTGTTTTGATATTGTAATGCCAAAAGTGTAGCGGACATTCAACAATATCACCATCAAGCTTTCCTTCTGGTGCAATAGAGCCATCTTGATGGACACATATTCCATCTAATGCATGAAAACCATCTTGATTAAAGACTGCAATTTTTTTCCCGTTTACCTCAAATTCCTTACTTTTACCAACCGCAATGTCATTTTTTTGTGCAACTTTAGTCCAAGCCATTTGATGTTTTAGAAAATAAGTTGTTTATAGTTATTTGCAAATTACCAGCTTTCTGCGTATTTCATTTGTTCTTTCGTGAGTTTGTCAATCTTAACATCCATAGCCTTTAGTGCATCTACTGCGATTTGCTTATCAATTTCTTTTGGTACAACGATTGTCTTTTTGCCTATCTTTTTGTGGTTTTTGTATATATACAAAAGTGATAGAATTTGATTTGAGAATGACTGTGCCATTACTTCTGGAGGATGTCCTTCTGCAGCTACAAGATTTGCAAGCCTACCCTTTCCAATAAGGTATATTTTTTTCCCATTTTGTAATTTACATTCATCAAGTGATGGTCTCACTTCTTTCACTGATTTTGATTTGTTTAGAAGAAATGCAGTATCAATTTCTACATCAAAATGACCTACATTACCAACTACAGCACCATCATTCATTGCTAGAAGATGTTCTTTTCTGATTACACTTGTCATGCCAGTACATGTAATGAATATCTGACCAATTTTTGCAGCTTGAGCAATTGGCATTACTCTGTATCCATCCATATGTGCCTCAAGAGCTTTTACTGGATCAACTTCTGTAACTATTACATTTCCACCCATACCACGTGATCTTTCTGCAACACCTCGACCAACCCAGCCATATCCAACTACGACAATTCTTTTTGATGTAAACAATAGACCCATTGCTCTGAGATAACCATCAATGGTACTTTGTCCAGTTCCATATCTGTTATCAAACAGGTGTTTTGTATCTGCATCATTTACGATAACTACTGGATACTTTAATTTGCCTTGTTTTTCCATTGCCCTTACCCTTGTAACACCTGCGGTTGTCTCTTCTGTAGAACCTAAGACATTTAGTGACTTGAATTTCTTGTCAAAGTGTACTTTTACGTTCATGTCAGCACCATCATCACAGATTAAAGTTGGTTTGTGTTTTAGAACCTGTTCTATACACCAATCATATTCTTTGACAGTCTGATCATTCCATGCGTAGATATTGATTCCTTGTGACGCAATGAATGCTGCTATGTGGTCTTGCGTTGTAAGTGGATTCCCACCACATACTGCAACTGTTGCTCCAAGTTCTTTAGCACCCATAACAAGAACTGATGTTTCTTTTGTGATATGAAGACAGAATCCAATTGTCACTCCCTTGAGTGGTTTTGATTTTTTTAACCTGTTTAATGTATTATCCAAAATCTGCATGTGGGAACGTGCCCACTCATAGGATATTTTCCCCTGTTTTGCTAATTTAGGATTCTTTACTTTACTCAACGCATTTCACTCTTTCAAATGTCTTTAAAAACGTAATTACTTTATTAGCCGAATAAAGATCAATCTTCACAAATGAATAAAAAAGCAATTATTACCAGTGCACTTCCATACTCGAATGGTGAAATCCACCTAGGTCATGTTGCATCAACATATTTACCTGCAGATGTTACAACACGGTTTCTTAAACAGAATGGTGTTGAAGCATATTACATCTGTGCATCTGATGATTTTGGCACACCGATTTTGATTCAATCAGAGAAGGAGGGAAAGACACCGGAGGAATATGTTGCTCATTGGAATAAGCGAGACCTTGAAGATTTTACTGCATTTAATATTGCGTTTGACTTTTTTTACAAAACCAGTTCACATGAGAATGTTGATTTTGTTCAAGATGTGTTTAGGAAACTGGAGAAAAATGGTCATATCTATGAAAACGAAATAATCCAATTCTTTTGTGAAAATGATAAGAAATTCCTTCCAGACAGATTTGTGAAAGGAATATGTCCATACTGCAAGGAAGAAGATCAGTATTCTGATTTATGTGAAAAGTGTGGTAGGGTTCCTGAGGAGATTGAGAACCCACACTGCTCAATTTGTGGTAAGACACCCATAAAGAAATCTACAAATCATTATTTTTTCAAACTAAAGAATTTCTCAGAACCACTTCTTGACTATTTGACTAATGCGCCATTTCTACAGAAAGATGTCAAGAAATATGTTGAAAACTGGATTAAAGAGGGGTTAGTTGATTGGGATATAACACGTGACATCTCTTGGGGAGTTCCAATCCCAATTGATGGATTAGACGATAAGGTATTCTATGGATGGTTTGATAATCATCTTGCATACATTTCGTCTTCAATCAAATTTCTAAATGATAAGGGAATAGATGGAAAAGCATTTTGGAATGATGCAGACATCTATCATTTCATTGGAAAAGACATAGTGTACCATCATTATCTATTTCTGCCTGCAATGCGTTTAGGAATTAACAAAGAGTTCAAGTTACCTGATTACATTCCTACTAGAGGGCATCTAACACTTGAATCAAAAAAGATTTCAAAGAGTAGAAATTGGTATATCGGATTAAAGGAATTCTTAGAAATATTTCCTGCAGACTATCTTAGGTTTTATCTAATCTCTATTAATCCGTATTCACAAGATGATTTGAATTTTGACTGGGACCAGTTTGGAACTAAGATTAATTCTGAATTGATTGGAAACCTAGGAAATTTAATTAACCGTGTGTTGGGGTTCACAAACAAAGCATTTGATGGTGTGCTTCCGGAACCTGAAGACTTTGATGAAAAAGATTCCGAATCAGAAAAAAGAATCAAGTCACTTGCAGATGACATTTCAAAACTAATGGAATGCAATCATCTTGACCGTGCATTAAAACAGATTATGGAATTTTCTGCCCACTTCAATCAATACTTTCAACATAAAGAGCCTTGGAAAAAAGAACCTGGTACAGCAACATGTATTTATCTATCAGTAAACGCAGTGCGCTCATTGGCAATTGCAATACACTCATTCTTACCAAAGGCATCACAGCAAATTTGGTTACAGGCCGGAATGGACGGAAATGTTTCTGAGATAAACTGGAACGAGACATCAAAAATTTCCCTAAAACCTGGTCATAAAATAGGCAAAGTGGAACCATTGTTTGCTAAAATTGAACCTTCTGTTATTGATGAGCAAAAAACTAAACTCGGTGATTAGAAATAACACAGAAAATCTTTCCTAAGATATCAACTAGGGGATTCTATGACCTAAAAACTGGAAAAACTCTTAAAAAAACACCATATGAGATTTATCCGCCAAAAAAATTCGATGACCTCTCAAGCAAGCCTGAGTTCACCATAATGATTCATGGTCTTCGAAATGATAGGTCCGGCGCACTTGCCAAGTATGTCATTGCCCAAAAACGTCTTAAGACATTACATTACAAACACCCCGTAATAGGATATAGTTATGACTCAAACACCACAGGAGTGCAGTACAAATCTACGGCAATCACTGCATTAAAAACTGGAATTGTTATCGCAAAAAAGAACGGTCGTAATCTCTCAAGATTCATTTTAGATATGAAAGCAAAAAATCCATCACAAAAAATTCGATTAATGGGTCATTCTTTAGGCGCACAGGTCATATTGTCTACTGTTCAGATGCTTGCAAAAAATCCAAAGAGTAAAGGAATAATCGAATCAGTTCATTTGTTTGGAGCATCTATTCATGCAAATTCATTTAATCCAAGAAAATCTGGATCCATGTTTCAAAAAATTATTAATAAAAAAATCACAAATTACTTTAGTCCATATGATGACGTTCTAAAGGCAGCAAATGATGAATGCTGGGTAGATTCACCGCTTGGATATAATGGGATTATCGGAATATCCATTTCCAAGTATACACAAAAAATGGTTAGGCCGAGAAATCATAGGTTTGCAAGTTATGCGTTAACCATCAAGTCGTTTCCGTGATAAAAGAAAAATTCTGTCTGGTTTTATGACATTGCCTTTTCATCTAGAATGAAATATTTGGCAAGTTTAAGATATGTCTCACGTTCATAGTCAGAGATCTCCTCATCAGAGTTGTACAGTCTCTCAAACCACGATATGATATTCTCAATATCTTTTGTATTAAACACTGAAACTTCAGACATAGTTACTATCAAATTGTTCTTGTATATCTTAACTCTAGTCAAATAATGGTTCGATCAGTGTAGTGAATAGTCTCTTGAATCGTTCTATGCATAACGCTTGATTATGTGATAACCAAACTCTGTTTTTACTGGCTCTGAGATCTCACCAATCTGAAGTTTGAATGCCACTTGATCAAATTCCTTTACCATCATTCCTTTTGTAAAGTATCCCAAATTACCATCTTTTTTTCTACTTGGACATTTAGAAATTCCTCTAGCAATTGCACCAAATTTCTTGCCTTTTTTGATCTCATCTAGTAATTGTAATGCCTCACTATGTTTATCGACCAGTATGTGCGAGCATTTTATTTTGTTTGACATTTATTCAAAAACCCTTTCACGTATCTGTGGAACAAGTTTGTATGCCATGTCACGTATCATCATCTGATCTTGTGGTGTCGGATTACCTTGACCACTGGCCGCCTTCATTTGTGCAAGTGCGGCTACACCAAGACCTAAAATTTGTCCCATAATCAATCCAAAAACAAATTCTTTTGTATCCTTAATTTTTAGAATCTCGTTACTCGCCTCTATTTCTTTGAAATATGCATCTTTTTGAGAAATTGCAAGTTCAACTGTTTGAATAACCATTGCTTCAAGCTGCTTTTTTGCACTTTGATCTGTATCACTCATGAATAAATTTGAATTTTGGTATATTTAAAAATTAGAAATTAGTCTAAAAATTTAACTTTGACAAATTCTATTCATTTGTATGCTTGTAATTAAAACAATTTTAGGTAATGTATTTGATGGAACTAAACTTAAAGAAAAAATTGAAGAGGCAAAACAAAATACAACTTTGAAAAGACTTTTTTTATCTAGAACTGATATGCAAAAATCCCGTCTACGTACGGAAACAGATGATGGAACTGAGATTGGTCTCTCTTTTCAACCTGGAAGCATATTACATCATGGGGACATTCTAGAACTTAATTCAAATCTAATCATAATTCAGCAGTTATCTGAAAAATTAATACGCGTTCAAGTAAAAGACGATCATCATTCTTCTTCTATACGTGTACAACTTGGTCACATTATCGGAAATAGACATCGTCCATTATCCATTTCCTCTGATGGCTCTGTCTTGTTTCCAATTCATGATGAAAATGAAGTCGAATTATTTAAAAAACTATTTTCTGAAATCATTCATCATATCACAATAACTGTTGAAGATGAAATCTTTGTACCAAATCAAGGAATGAATGTTCATGAACACTGATTTATCTGATCTTACCCTGATGCAGTTATCAGATTCATTTTTCCCATCCGGTCTTTATACAATGTCAAATGGACTTGAGACAATCTTTGATGAAAAACGTGCATCATCTGAAGGTGATGTTTATGATTTTCTTGAAGTTACACTGGAACAGCAACTAGGTCCTGCCGATTCTGTAGCATTATCAAATGCATATGACTGTGCTAAAAATAATGATATTCAGGGAATTATCACATGTGATGACGTTCTTTACTCGATGAAATTAATTCAAGAATCACGTGCAGCATCATGTAGAGCAGGCTCACAGATGATTAAGTGTATTACATCTATTTCATCTGATATTTTTCTCAAATCATACTCTGAAAAAATTTCCAAAAATGAATCACCGGGAACGCATTCTGTTGTTGCAGGTGTATGCAGTTTTGTATTGGGTATAAAAAAAGAACAAGCAAGACAAATGATGATGTATGGTTTTTGCGTCAGCGTTACTGGCGCTGCATTAAGATTGGGAATGATTGATCATATACAAAGTCAAAAAGTGCTCCATAAAATTAAACCAAAAATTCAGCAAGTTTTGGAAAAATTTGTAGATGCAAAAATTAATGACTGTTGGCAGTTTTCTCCAAGTTATGACCTTATCCAAATGACTCATGAAAAGAAATTCTCTAAAATGTTTATTACGTAAAAACAAATTTTTTGGTTATGACTAGAATTCTTCGTGTAGGTATTGGTGGTCCTGTGGGATCTGGCAAAAGTATGTTGATTGAAAGAGTTGTACCATTTCTTGCAAAAAAAAATTATCGTGTATGTATAATTTCAAATGATGTAATCTCAAAAGAAGACGCTGACAGAATTCGAAAAAATTTAGCAACAGACCAAGGATTACTCCCTGAAAACATGGTAATTGGTCTTGCAACTGGTGGATGTCCTCATACTGCTGTAAGAGAGGATCCATCAATTAACCTCGCAGTAATTGAAGAAATTGAAGCAAAGTACAACGATTTGGATTTAATAATTATTGAAAGTGGTGGCGATAATGTTACTACAACATTTAGCCCCGCACTTGCAGATTATACAATATACATTGTAGATGTTTCTGGCGGTGACAAATATCCACGAAAAGGTGGGCTTGGAATTGAAACAAGTGATCTTTTGATAATTAACAAAATTGATCTTGCACCTTCAGTTGATGCTGATTTGAATGTAATGGAACGTGATGCAAAACTTGTTAGAAAAAACAAACCATATGTCCTAGTAAACTGTAAAACAGATCAAGGAGTTGAGCAGGTGGCACAACACATTATCCATGATGTCTTGTTTGATGACCCGCCAAAAAATATGGTTACACAGGTGAAGTCATGAGTCTAGAACATTGTACTCCTTCTGATATTCCACAAGAATTTTTGCAATATGAAGGAAATGTTGCACAAATGAATGTAGGTAAATCTGGAAAGATTGGTTATTTACAATTAGAGCTCCAAAATGATTCTGACAAACAAAAAACTATCATAACAAAGAAAAGAACTCAGGTTCCACTATATGTGCAAAAGGCACTGCACTATGATTTGGATTATCCATCTATGGCTCATTTGTTTGTTCTATCTCCTTCAGGCGGAATCTTACAAGGAGATCGTTACAGGATGGATGTCGTGCTAAAAAATAATGCTATATCTCACATCACAACTCAAGGCGCAACTAGAATCTATAAAATGGAATCAAATTATGCAACACATCTAGTAACTCTTAGTTTGAAGAATAATTCATACTTAGAATTTATCCCTGAACAAATCATTCCGTATAAAAATTCAAGGTTTTACCAAAAAACAAATCTTGACATTGATGATTCATCCACTATTGTTTATTCTGAAACAATTGTACCTGGACGAATTGCTATGGGAGAGATGTTTGATTTTGATGTCTGCTATTTAAAAACTGAAGGTGTAATAAATGAAAAAACACAATTTAGAGATTCATCACTTTTAACGCCGAAAACACAAAAAACTCAGTCACTTGCAATGTTTGATAATAAGACAATTCTCACATCAGTGTATGTATTGACAAAAAAAGATGTTACCAAAATTAATGATTTGATAAATGAAATGTTTTCTAATATTGAATGTATGTCAGGTGGCTCTAGTATTATGCCAAATGACTCTGGAATATCGATTAGAGTTTTGGGAAACTCGTCAGAAGATCAAAAAACCACAATATATGAAATCTTAAAAATTATTAGAAAAGAAATCTTAACAGATTATCTCTAAATCATTCCATTATCTTCAAAGTGTCTGACGCAGTAATTATTCCAAAAATCTTTGAATTTTTTGATACAAGAATACATTTTGAATACTTGATCAATGGGCCCAAAGTGTTAGCAGGTGTTTTATAATCAATTATAGGAGGAATTGGTTCCATTATTGCTTCTACTTTAATTCTTTTTGCAATTTTGATATTTCCATTTTCATAGTGTGTCACAATACCTGATTCAGAGATTACTCCGACTGGTGTTTTTCCATCAAACACTGGAATTTGACTAATCGATGATTTATGCATCTTTTTAATTGCATCATGTAGGGTATGGGATGGTTTTATGTTAACAATATTTTGGCTACATAAATCTCCAGCCAAGAATGATGACGATTGATTTTCCTTATTTGCTAGAACCTCGAATATTTTTTTTGCTGTTTGATAACTCGGTTGACATCGTCCAGATTCAATCTGGTTTATCATAGATGTACTAACTCCTACATCATTCGCTAGTTCTTTTTGCGTTAGATTGATTTTTAGTCGCTGTTGCTTAATGCTCTCTATATTTGGCAGCATGATTCTAATGTTATATCACTACTTTAGTACTTTTTTCCTATTAAGATCGTTATTTCATACCAACATATTATCCACAGATCACCCAAAAAACGAAGATTTTTTTGGGTGTATGTGTAGTTGTATTTTCATCTCGTTTTAATCATTATGCGATCAATTTGTTCAGAAGTAAATTTCAAATTATTTATTAATTCTTTGGTGCTGGATTTACTAAATTGGAAGAAAAATCAGTTAATGTTGATGGTAATAATATTAGATATCTTTTAGATGGTACATCTGAGAGGGATCTTATTTTAATTCATGGTTTAGGCGCATCAGCTGAACGTTGGGAGCATGTAATACCTAATTTTGCAAAAAATTACAGAGTAATAGTTCCAGATCTTATTGGATTTGGTCAAAGTGATAAACCATTAATAGACTATACTACAGAATACCTTGGAGAATTCATCAAACAATTTCTTAATGAAATAGATGTAAACACTGTTAGTATTATTGGTTCATCATTAGGCGGTCAAATTGCAATTGATTTTACATCTCTTAACCCAACAAAGGTTGATAAACTAGTTTTGGTTTCACCGTCAGGGATTATGAAGCATAGTACCCCTGCACTAGATGCGTATATTATGGCTGCAATGTATCCAAACACTGACACTGCACAACATGCATTTCAAATGATGTCTGGAAGAGACAATGTAGACGAAATCACTATCAAGGGCTTTGTTAAACGTATGAAATTACCTAATGCTAAAATGGCTTTTATGTCAACATTACTTGGACTAAAAGACGCTGAAGTGATATCACAAAAGCTTTCATCAATTGATTCACCAACATTAATTGTTTGGGGCGAAAACGATCCAGTGATCCCCATAAAGTATGCATCATCATTTATTTCTGGCATTAATGATTGTAGGTTTATCAAAATGTTAGGATGTGGCCACACACCTTATGTTGAAATTCCTGACAAATTCTGCAAACTTGTGTCTGAATTTCTAAAATAAGCGATCACTTAATTAACCATATTTCCATTGGTTACCCATGACAGGCAAAAAAAACCAATTTGACCCATCTGAAATGTATAAGCAGTGGCTTCAGAACGTTAGTCAGGCACAGAATTTCATGAATAACATGAATGCCCAGCAACCAAATATGCAAAACCCATTTAGCAATTTTCAGAATATGATGCCAAATTTTCTAACTTGGGGTGCATTCAAAACCAATGTTGGAAGTAATGGCAGAATATCTATTCCAGAGGCTGAAAGAGATGCATTAACTGTTGCAGAAGGTGACCTTGTACAAATCATTGTGGTTCCATTGAAAAATATAACAAATAATGATTAGGTTACTATTGGTAATCAATGGTAACTATTACCAGTAGGTATATATAGTGAATCCATTCATGGATGACCATGAGCAATCAAAACAGTACAAACACTGGTAACGGTTCAAATACATCATCAAAAGATGTGTTTTCAACATGGAAACAGACTAGCGACAAATACATGGACGCAGTTGAAAAAGTAATTCCAAGTTATCATCAATCTGTAACCAGTCTACAACAAGAATACATCCAAGCATGTGAAAATGCAATTGATTCTACAATTGAGTTTCAAAGAAAATTTGCAAACAAGACTGGAATCAATACAAATGTACCAGAGGCAACTTTGAAAGCAGTTCGTGACACAAACGAGCAAGTTATCAAATCCTTTGATGTGCAAAGTAAAATGGCATTAGCAACAGTTGACGCAGCACGCCAAAATGTTCAAACATTCGCAAATAATGCAAAAGCATTTGCTGAATTGAACAATAATGTAATGCAGTCTTGGACCTCTGCATTCACACAAACACGAAACTAAGTGTGAATGTTTTTCTTTTTTATTATGATCTTTCTTTAAGCCAATCTGTTAGTTTTGGTAAAACATTCTTCTGACTAAACGAACTTGCAATCATTCCTACATGACCAGTTGGATATATTTCCAAATTTTTATCATCAGTTCCCACTGCATAATGTAAAGGCATGCTACATTCAGGGGAAACTAAATGATCACCTACTGCAACCTGTGTAAATACAGGCATTGTGATATTTTTTAGTGATATATGTTGATTTCCAATAAACATCTTATTTTGTATAAGAAGATTTTCTTGATATATTCCCTTTATCCACTCTTTGAATAGTTCACCTGGAATAGGTGGAGTTTCAGCTAACCATTTTTCAATTTTAAGGAAACTGTCAACATATTTTTCATTATCCATATTCTGGAAAAATTTGAGATATTTTTCAATTCCTTGTTCAAATGGTTTTAGAATAGAGAAGCAGTAGTACATGAATTCTGGTGGCATATTTCCTATGGCATCTACCATTTTTTCAACATCAAAGCTTCTTGCAATATTACTAACTACTGTAGTATCCTTCCAGCCATCAATTACAGGCGCGGTTGCTACAAGATTTTTCACTTTTTTTGGATGTAATGCTGAATATACAGTTGCAAGGGTTCCACCAGTGCAATATCCTTGTAGTGATACTTTATCAACACTTGATTGATCACATACATGTTCAACACAATTATCAAGATAATCATTAACATAATCATCAAATCCTAAAAATTTATCCATGTTAGTTGGTGTTCCCCAATCAATCATGTATACATCAAAGCCATTTTCAAGTAGATACCTAATCCAGCTCTTTTTTGGGTCAATGTCAAATATGTGGAATCTATTAATTATTGCATAAGAAATTACTAATGGAGTTTGGATTTGTTTTGAGGTTAATGGTTTGTAATGAAGCATTCTAATTCGATCTTCTTGATAAACAACATCATAAGGACACGAACCAATTTTTATCTCATGTGGAACTGTAACTTTTGTTGCAAGTTCTGCTAAATTACGATTAAAATTTAGAAAATCACCTATTACTGTTGGTGTAGAATCAAACTTTTGAGTCATTTTCATCTCGGCGCCTTTTTTTCTTTGGGTTAATTTTTTTGATTTGTTTTTTTAGTGAAAATAATTCTTTGTAAATATCATTAATCTCTTCCTTTGTTGGCATATTGGCGGATTTGAGCATGACATCCATAATGGTATTCCATCTTTTTAGTAATTGAAGTTCTGTTGAAACTAGTTTATTGTAGTTTTCTGAGAAAGCTTTGTTATCAAACATTTGTGTAAAGTCATTCTCAAAAATATCAATCCATATTCTCTTGTATGCTTCCATTGATTCTGCATCTTGTGGTACTTCAGAGATTTTTGACATTACTTTTTTTTGTGCACCAACCCAAGTTTCTCCCAAATGTTGATAATATTCTACTAACTGTGTGTTAAAATCAACAATTTCTTGATTTGATTCTATTAATTCCTGGGATATTTTTTTAATGTTCTCTGTAAAATTTCGTAGTGGACCAACAGCCATTAGTGCGGATGGCTTTGAAGACATCATAGCAATCATATCATTCCAGAACATTGATGTATGCTTATAATAGTCAAACATGTCTTCATATTCTGTTTTCATAAGAAATTACTGTAAAATAGTGTGCAATAAATAGATCGATATATTACTCAACTGGTGGACGAAAACGAACTTTGTGTCAAAGTATCAAAAATTGACCCAAAAATTAGATTTGCAGGCCTAATCAACAATAAAGGGCGCCTAGTAGCAGGTGGAATGATTGGCTCAGTAAAATCATTAGAGGATGAAAAAGAAGATGAGATGTTGTTTATGGAACTGGCACTTCGTGTAAAAATGAGACAGGAATTTGATAAGGATTTTGGCAAAGTTAATTTCTCACTTTCATATAGAGAAAAATTGATTGTGATGAGTTTTCCTTTTAACAAGAACGTACTTTTTGTTTCAATGGACAAAAGAAAAGAATTTGATAAAATTCCTTTTAAAATTTTGAAATTGATTGAAAAACTTGACTAAGTTTTAGAATCTTTAAAAGACCTATTTTCTTTTCTTTTGTTCAATAGATGCTTGTGCTGCTGCAAGTATTGCAGTTGGAATTCTGTATGGTGATGCACTGACATATGAGACATCTGCGGCATGGCAGAACTTGACCGAATTTGGATCCCCCCCATGCTCACCACAAATTCCAATCTCTAGATTTTTTTCTATTGCTCTTCCCTGCTTTATTCCAATTTTCATCAAATACCCAACACCATTTTCATCAATAGATTGGAATGGGCTTATCTCTACCAGACCCTTATCCATGTAATCTCCAAGGAATTTTCCTTCTACATCCTCTCTGCTAAAGCTAAACACACCTTGTGTCAAATCATTTGTTCCAAAACTGAAGAATTCTGCGGTGTCGGCTAATTCGTCTGCTGTCAGACATGCACGAACTACTTCCAACATTGTTCCAAAATTTATTTTGAATTTAATTCTGTATTTTTTTTCCATGTTTGATTTTATATTATCATAAATTGACTTGATGTGGTTTAGTTCTGCAATGCTGCTAACTTGTGGTATCATGATTTGTGGTTTTGCATTGATCTTTTTCTTTACAAGCTCTGCTGTTGCCTCAAAGACCGCTTTAATTTGCATTTCATAAATTTCCGGGCTTGTAATCCCAAGTCTGACTCCACGATGTCCCATCATCGGGTTAACTTCCTCCAGTTCCTTAGCTCTAGCCAAAACTTTCTTATTTTTTGTGGATGGTAAAAACTCGTGTAGAGGTGGATCTAATAGTCTGATTGTGACTTTGTATCCTTCCATTGCTTTTAGAATTCCTATAAAATCAGATTTTTGTAATTTTTGTAGTTTTTCTAAAATTTCTTGCTTTTCTTCTCGTTCCTTTGCCATGATCATTTTTACAAACAATTTAATCCTGTCTTCTTCATTGAACATTCTTTCTGTCCTGCACAATCCAATTCCCTCTGCTCCATACTCTCTTGCAAGTTTTGCGGCTTTTGGTGCATCAGCATTTGCACGTATTCCTAATTTTTTTGTTTTTTGAGCCCAGTCAAGAATTGTTTCAAAGTCTTTTGTCTTCTTTGGTTTTACTGTTGGTACATTACCGATAAAGACAGTGCCAGTAGTACCGTCTATTGTTATATCATCCATTTCCTTCACAATTATTCCATTTGCTTCACATCTGTTATGATCTTCATCAATCTTTAACTCGTTACATCCTACAATACATGATTTACCCATCCCTCGTGATACTATTGCAGCATGTGATGATTTTCCACCAAGACTTGTTAAAATCCCCTCTGATGGATAGAATGCTGGAACATCTTCAGGTTTTGTTTCTTTTCTAACCAAAATTACTTTTTTGCCAGATTCACCTAATTCCATTGCTTTTTTCACATCAAAAATTGCAATTCCATTTGCAGCACCAGGTGATGCAGCAATTCCTTTTGCTAGTTGCTTAAACTGTTTAGCCTTTTTTTCATCTATAGTGGGATGTAATAATGCCTCTAATTGCTCTGCAGGAATTCTTAACAAAGCTCTATTCTTGTCGATTAATTTCTCTTTTACCATGTCGACAGATGTTTTTACATAGGCTTGTGCGGCCATTTTTGCATTTCTTGTCTGAAGTAAATAGAATTTACCCTGTTCAACAGTAAACTCTATGTCTTGTGCTTCTTTGAAATGATTTTCCAGTTTTGTGCATGCATTATTTAGTTTCTTATACGATTGTGGCATCTCTTTTTTTAACATCTCTATATTTTTGCCAGTTCTTACACCTGCAACAACATCTTCACCTTGTGCATTTATCAGATATTCACCTTCAAGTTCTTTTTTTCCGTTACCTGTATTTCTAGTAAATACAACACCTGTTGCACTGTCATCTCCCATGTTACCAAAGACCATCGTAACAACATTAACAGCTGTCCCATTTGCAATATCTCTTGTAACTTTATTCTGTCGTCTATAAACTACTGCTCTTTCACCCATCCAGCTTTCAAAAACAGCTTCGATCGCTAATTGTAATTGTTCGTTAGGTGAATCAGGAAATTTACGCCTAGTATGCTTTTCACAAATTTTCTTGTATTCTAAAACAATTTTCTTTAATGATTTAACATTTAATTTACTATCATCTGTGACACCTTGTCTTTTTTTTGCTGAGTTTAAGACATGATCAAATTTTTCATCATCTACTCCAAAGACAACTTTTCCAAATAATTGAATGAATCTTCTGTAAGAATCCCATGAGAATCGAGGGTTGTTTGTTTGTTTTGCAAATCCTTCTACGGTCTTTTCATTTAATCCTAAATTCAAAATAGTATCCATCATTCCTGGCATAGAAATTGCAGCACCTGATCTAACTGAGACTAGTAATGGATTCTTTGTAGAATTCCATTTTTTACATGTCTTTTTTTCCATTTTAGCAATATTTTTCATTACTAATGGCATTACGTCTTTTGGAAGTTTTTTTCTATTTTCATAGTACTTGTTACAAACTTCAGTTGTTATTGTAAATCCAGGTGGGACTGGCAGCTTTAAGCGGGTCATCTCACTAAGCCCTGCACCTTTACCGCCTAGAAGCATCCTATTTTTAAAATCGGCTTCTTCAAAAGCGTAAACTGGTTTTAATTTTGTCATTTAGGAAGATTCGATTTGAGCTGTTTTTAAACTAATGCCCTTGAAAATTCTTCTATTATTTTTTCCCAGTTTTTTGCTTTTACAATTCCACTTGCTACCAGAATTCCTTTTGAGCCAAGTTGCTTTGCACGTGCAACATCATTCCCAGATACAATTCCAGCACCACACAAGAGTTTTGTAGAATTTTTTGCAGATTTTACACAATCAACTGCATTTGTAATTAGTTGTGGTCTTTCAGTTGATATTGCTCTACCCGTCCCAATTAATTCTGGTGGTTCTATTGCAATAAATGTAGGATTTAATTTTGCATATTTTTTTGACTCATTAACATTTTTCACACAGAGCACTGTTTTTAATTTTAGGTGTTTTAATCGTTTAATGAGATTTTTGATTTCTTTTTCAGGTATTCTATGCTCACTATGATTAATCAACGAACCATTAATTTTGGATTTTTTGACAATTTCTGGAATCATAAATCCTGTAGTACTTCCAACTTTTTTGTCATCAAGATGTTGCGCAAGAACAATTACATTGAATTTTGTTATTAATGGAATTAGATGGTGTGGCGGTGCTATTGCAATTGGAATTTTATATTTTTTTGATATTCTTTGTGATATTTTTGCTAACTTGATAATTTTTTCTCCTGAAATCTCATCATAGTTTTTACAGTTTATGATAAACATTACTTTTCAATCTGTTTGTATTTTCTCTCATATTTTAATTTCATAGAAAGAACTGTCATTGTAAGAAACATTGCTGCAATATTTACGCCCATTATGTAAATATCGTCGATCTCAATTCCATATACTAGCCATAACACAGCACCTGCAAATATGCAGATCATCAGGTATGAAGAAACATCATTCAATCTCTTTGTTTTATACCCTTTGATAATTTGTGGAACCCAGCCAGATAAGATCAGTATACCAGCAGCAATTCCCACTATTCCCAGAGTTGTGTCATCTAGAAACATATCAATTAATTCCAAAAGAATTGGTCTAAACCTGTTTGTTTTGGCTTACCTAAAATTGTATCAAAATCTAAATCCATAGATGATGTAATTTGCTCTAAAGTACTTTCCATAAATTCCATATATTTTGAAGAATCAATTTCATCTTGTCTTGCCATCTCAACTGGTTTTACGCCTGGTTTGTTGAGAATTTTTACATATGAAATAATGTCACCTTTTTTAACCTCTCTAGTTGTCTCAAGTTGTTTCGCAGCACGAATATGCTGTGGGATTGTTTTTACATATTCAGATGGTGCTTTACTAATCATCACATTAAATGCTAATTCTGATAATGGAATCTGTTTTTTTTGCACTTGATTTGCATAGTACGCTATTTTTTCGGTAATCTTTTTCTTTGCATTTTTAAACTCACCTTCGTTTTGAACTGTAACCAAAATATCTAGTAACTCAAAAAACAACGTTTTAATGAATTTTGGAGTGTGTGATTTTTTACCAGTTAATCCTTTAACATCAGCCTTTCCTTCTTTCGTTACGCCTAGATAGTTTTTCTTTCTATTACTTAATACAACATAGCGAAATTCTTTATCAACTTCCAATTCAACATTATGATCCTTTTTTGCTCTTTCGATGAGAATCTCGATTTGTTTCTGTGTAAGATCCTTTACAAAAATCGAATCTGTATCACCATATAAAACTTGAATTTCATTCTCTTTACATTTTTCTATTGTATCTAAAATAATATGTCTGCCCATCCCTGTTGTTGATTCAGCCGCAGGCAGGTAATACAACGGAAATATTTCAGCACCCATTACACCGTAACTTGCATTTAGTATTACCTTCAAAGCCTGTGTAACCACTAAGTATAGTTGTCTTTCCTCTTCAGTAATATTAGGTTTTTTTGACTGACTTTTGTAATAGTTAACACGTAGATCACGCAGTGAACCAATAATTAGTGACGTTAGCCCATTCTTTTTTGTGCATACCCAATGATTGGTTTGTGGGATCATATTTTTTTTACATTCTTCATGATTACATCTCACGGTTTCATATGAAAGGTTGTTAACTTTAATAATACTTGGATATAGACTTGCAAAATCCATAACAACAACATTAAAGTGGATTCCTTCTATAGGCTCTATGACCATTCCACCTCGATATTTTTTATCCTTTATCACAGCATTATTCGCCATGCCAGCAGATTTGTTATCAAGTTCACTCCTACGTGGTATCAAAAAATTATTTTTTCGATGTTCATAATACATTAAACTTCTAATCCATTGTGATACACCCATTCTAGCAATGTCATCTATTGGCATTCTCGCTATACGTGTTATGACAACAAGCAGATTCATCAAAAGGTCATCATTAAAACTTGTGAGTTTGTACGTAAGTCTTGCATCGTTTTGACAATATTTTGCAATTTGATAGTATGTCATTTCATCAATTTCCATCTCATGTCCAATTTTTTCTTCACCTAAGATGCCTTTACAAACACTATTCAAAGAAAAATCCGTGTATTTTTGACCAAATGCATAGATCTGAAATGCTCTATTTGAAAATGTTCTATACAAATCCAAATGAACTCCTTTCTGTAATGTTGCAGAATCTCTCATCATGTATAATGGGTTTTTCTGTTTACTAATCCCAATCCTATTTGCTCTATTGTAGAGATATGGAAGATCAAATCCATCACCGTTGTAAGTGAGAAGTACTGGATACATTTCAATTAGACTGAAAGTATCCTCAACCATTTCTTTTTCATTGTCATAAAACTTGAGTTCTATTCCATCATCTAATTCATTATTCCCTTCTTCAATTCCAGATCGTCTCAAAACAAAAATTTTTTTCAGATTATCACTTCCCTCAAATCCAACAGCAGTGATTCTTTTTTCTGCAAGTTTAGGATCAGGAATTCTTCCTATTTCAGATTCTACTTCTATGTCAAGGCTTAACCTCCTAATTTTTGGAATCGGTTGGTTTAACAGCTCTGCCCAATCTGATATTGCATCTTGAAATTCTTTCGTATCTGTCATTCCAGAATTTGATAGTCTGTCCCAAAGCAGACTTTTTAATTCAAGTTTTGTTTCCTCAGAAATTTCAAAATCTGTTGGAATTATTTTGTTATTCACTATTTTGTAATATTTACCTATAATCAGCTTATTATCATACAAGTAGTTTTCATAGTATTTTATATCAGACTCCCATGTTTCAATCTCATTTCGTATACTCTTTGTGGTTTGGGTTCCACCAATGGCTAGTGGATCCTCTACAATAATTTTAGAGACTGAGATAAATTTATCCTGCAGCATGTCACGTTTTGTAACTTGCTTTATTTCTATAACATCTTGTCTTTCTGAAAGGAAATCCAACTCTTCTACTGAAAGTTTAGAATAGCAATATGGTTTATGCCCAGTTTTATCATCCCACAAAAAAATTCTTCCTGATTTTGGCTCATAAAATTTTAGCACTGCTTTTCTCTTTTGACTATTATACGCTGCAGATATTAAAAGCGAACTAGGTATATTATCTACATTATCAGATTGCACAGCTTGTTCTTCAGATTGCATGTTTAGCCATTAGTTGTAAGCTTTTTTGCCCAGTCCTCAATCGTATTTTTATCCATTATCTCGATTTTAACACCAGCTTCTTCTATTAACGCATAGTTAGTTTCAGGGTATTTATCTAGACAAACAAATTTTTTTATTCCAATCGTAATAGCCATTTTTGTACATTCTAAACAAGGAACAAATGTAGAATAAAGTATTGCACCTTTCACACCAGCCTCTATTCCTAGAATAGCACAATGCATAATTGCATTTGCTTCAGCATGGTTGCAGATACATCTTCCAAGACCTTCACCTGATTTGATTTTTCCTTCCATTCTATCAGTGCAACGTTTACATCCACCCTCAAAACAGTTTTTTATTCCAGGTGGGGTTCCATTGTATCCAGTAGCAATTTGCCTATTTCCTCTAACAATCACTGCCCCAACTTTTCGTGTCATACAGTTTGAGCGTAGTTTTGCTAGTTCTGCTTGCAGCATAAAATATTCATCCCATGATGGTCGCTCAAAAGTCCCACTCATGAAATTTCTCTGTTTACCTGTAATATAACACTCATGACAAATTCTAATGAATCAAGTTATACCGTTGGGTAACAAATTGCTACTAGAAACGATAAAACCTATGGATCGTTATTTTTTAATGGTGTCTGAATATATCAAAGATAGTCTAGTGAAGCCAAATTCTATTGAAGCGAGAGACTATCAGATTTCACTTGCAAATCAAGCAAAAACCCAAAACTCACTAATTATACTTCCTACAGGTCTAGGCAAAACTACTGTTGCTCTGCAAGTGCTATTAGATGTTCTATCACAGAAAAAAGGTGGGGTGTTGTTTTTAGCACCTACACGCGTATTAGTCCATCAGCACTTTGAATTTTTAAAGGAACATGTTTTGCTTGATGACATTGGAATTGTAACTGGTGAGGATTTGTTATCTAAAAGAAAGAAGTTATGGATTAATAGTATAGTTTGTGCTACACCGGAAATCACACGAAACGATCTTCAACGTGGAGTAGTATTATCAAACCAATTTAGTTTGGTAGTTTTTGATGAAGCACATCGTGCTGTAGGAGATTATGCATACACATCAATAGCAAATAGTTTCGCTAGCGATGTACATTTTCTAGCTATGACTGCCACACTACCTAGTGACAAACAAAAAGCAGATGAAATTGTAAAATCACTTAGAATTCAAAGTGTTTTACAAAAAACAGATGAAAGTCCAGATGTAATGCCATACATTCAAGAAACAAAGACAGAATGGATAAATGTTGAACTTCCACCTGATATGAAAGCAATTCAAACATGTCTTAAACTTGCATTAGATGAGAGATACACTCAATTGAGAAAAAATGGAATACAATTATCTTTAGAAAACAAATCACTTTCTGCCTTATTACGTGTACGCCAATATGTTTTAACACAGAATAGAAGATCAGCAAAACCACTCTTTACAGCAATTAGAATAACTTATGCACTGAATATACTTGAAGCTCACGGCATTACATCATTTCTAAAATTTTGCGAGAGAACACAAAAGAAAAAAGGTGTAGGCATAAAAGAATTATTTGAAGTGGACCCAAATTTTACTCGTGCAATACAATTATCTAAGATTGCTCAAGCAAAAGGCATAGAGCATTCAAAGATTCCAAAACTTCTAGAAATAGTCTCTTCTAGCAAAGACAAGGTTTTGATTTTTACAAGTTATCGTGATTCTGTAAATGTAATAAATGAAAAATTAAACAGTATTGGTGTGAAATCTGAAATTTTGATTGGAAAGGCTGGAGAAACTGGCCTTAAACAAAAAAAGCAAATCGAAACTGTCCAAAGATTTCGTGATGGACAAACTAAGGTATTAGTTGCCACACGAGTAGGAGAAGAAGGTTTAGATATTTCTGAGGTAAACCTTGTAATTTTTTACGATAATGTTCCAAGTTCAATTAGATTTGTTCAAAGAAGAGGAAGAACTGGAAGAAAAGCGTCTGGACGACTAGTTGTATTAATTGCAAAAGATACGATTGATGAAGTATATTATTGGATTGGTAAACGAAAGATGGCATCAGCTAAAACCATGGGCGAAAAACTATCAAAAAAATTAGGAGTAGAAGAAATTACTAGCGAATCACTTGATAGTTTCCTTTAAGATTCATCTTTGGAATCATCATCGTTATTACCGCCAGGACCAACCATCTCTTCAGGCTTGACGTCTTGGTCCCATCCACCTTTAACACCCTTTAACAATGCAGCAACTCCAACAGCTATGACTCCAATAACTATAGCAAATAGAATATTTCTGTCTTGTACGTGTTCGTTGCAGTCAATTTTGATAGGTGGTTGATCTTCTGGATATTTGTAACAATCAGAAAATTCTTTAGTTTGAATTGTCACCTCAGTAAACTGTGAACCAAAGACACCTAATATTATGAAACCAACTGTAACTACAACAAGACCGATCATGATGAATCTAATATCAGTCATATACATGATTTAATTTTTGAATATTTTAAGAATGTCTAACATTATATTGTGCATCAAAAAAACCTCAATCAAATGTCAAATTGGGCAGATTTTGCAATAAGCGCGGTTAAGCGTGGTCCAGGATTAGGTCAAATTAGTCAAGTTCAGATCCACGAGGATAGAGGCAGTGAATTTGGACCAGCACTGGTAATTGATAAACATAAAGTGTCTTCTGATATAAAACGTGGTAAAAAATACATTACAATTTTTAAAGCTAGTGAAACAGATTGGGAACCTGGAGAATATGTGAGAACATATGTTAAGGACGGTGAGGCACATATAAGAACAGATGACAATAAGGTTGATTCTGACAATCTTGGCACATTACCAGATATAGAATAAAAATGTCAAAAATAAGCCAATTAAATTATGATATTCAGTTTGAACCAATATTTACAGATTTTACATTCAATGGAATTGAAATTATTACACTAACAACTACACCCACTACTTCGTTTAGACTTAACGCCGCAGAACTTGAGATTAAGAATTGTCATCTAATTCACAACGGAAAAACCATTAAAGCAGAATCAGTCCTAAACATTAAACAAGAAACGTTAGTCATAAAATTTTCAAAAAAAGTTTCAGGTAAAGTAAAGATCTGTATAGAATTCACAGGAGTATTAAATGACAGACTACTTGGATTTTATCGTAGTAAGTATAAAGATGCATCAGGAAAGACTAAACATCTAGCAACAACACAGTTTGAAGCAGCAGATGCGAGACGAGCTTTTCCATGTTGGGACGAACCTGCGGTGAAGGCAACATTTGATGTTTCATTATTAGTTGAAAAGAATATGACAGCTATTTCTAATATGCCTGAAAGATCAAAAAAGAATGTTAACTCCAAAACGTTAGTTGAATTCCAACGAACACCGATAATGTCTACGTATCTTTTGTATCTTGGAGTTGGCGAGTTTGAATTTTTAGAAGATAACCTAAGGAATATAAAAATTCGTGTTGTAACAACTAAAGGAAATAGGAAAAAGGCACATCTATCTTTAGAATTAACCAAAAAATTTCTTAGTGAATATGAAAAATACTTTGGAATAAAATATCCGTTACCAAAACTTGACATGCTTGCAATACCAGATTTTGCAGCAGGTGCAATGGAAAACTGGGGGGCCATCACATTCCGTGAAACTATTTTACTTTATGATTCAAAAACATCATCTACGAGAACCAAACAATACATTGCAGAGGTTATCTCTCATGAGATTGCTCACCAATGGTTTGGAAATTTGGTCACAATGAAATGGTGGAATGATCTATGGCTAAACGAAAGTTTTGCCACATTCATGGCTACTAAAATAGTTGACAAATTCTATCCTGAGTGGGATCTTTGGGATCAATTTTTAGATGATGCAATGAACACAGCAATGAGTCTTGATTCTCTAAAATCATCTCATCCAATTGACGTTAATGTTAATCATCCTTCAGAGATTAGATCAATATTTGATTCCATATCATATGATAAGGGTGGGTGCATATTGAGAATGCTTGAACACTTTGTAGGAAAGAAAAACTTCCAAAATGGTCTAAAAATGTATTTGACAAAGCATCAGTATTCTAATGCAGAGGGAAGTGACCTTTGGAATGCAATCGGGCATGTTTCCAAACAACCAGTTGATAAGATGATGAAGACATGGATAAACCAAATGGGATTTCCAATAGTTTCAGCAACAAGAAAAAATTCTACATTGTTATTAAAACAATCAAGATTTCTTTTAGAAGAAACCAAGTCATCAAAAAAAGGGGTTTGGTCAATTCCTATAATAGTTGAAGAGGGTAACATCAATAACAAAAAACTAATGACGAAAAAATCTGAATCTATAAAACTTAAAAACAAAGAAAGGAATTTTATTCTAAATCCTGGTAGAACTGGGTTTTATCGTGTTCAATATGATAATCAGACATTAGAAAACTTGTCACTTTTGATTGACGAGAAAATCATTGATTATATCGACCGCTGGAGCATTCAAAATGATTATTTTGCTCAGATAATTTCAGGCAAAAAAAATATTCAAGACTATCTTGATTTTATTACCGCTTACTATGACGAGGATAATTATATTTCATCACTAAGTCTTGCACACAATCTATATTCACTTTATACATTTGCTCACAAAGAAAAATTCTCTGATGAATTAAAAGAATATGCAGTTAATTTTCTTGGAACTATAATTGATAGACTGGGATGGGATAAAAAGAAGAATGAACCACACACAGATGCACTTCTACGTAGTTTTGCAGTAGTAGGTTTAGGAAAATTAGGTGATAAAGAGATACTTTCAGAGGCAGAATCACGGTTTAAGAAATTTCTAAAAAATCCAAGTAGTCTGTCTGCAGATTTACAGGATGCGGTATTTTCACTGGTTGCATGGTCTGGAAACGAATTAACATATAAAAAATTTGTATCGCTTTATAAAAAAGCAAATTCTCAGGAAGAAAAATTACGGTTCCTTGCAGGTATGTGTAGTTTTAAACAGAAAAAACTGCTACTAAAAACATTGCAGTTTACATTAGGTTCAGATGTTAGATCACAGAATATACAAATGCCAATAATGAGAATAACATCAAACATTTATGCAAAGGATTTCATGTGGTCATGGCTAAAAGTAAACTGGAAGAAAATTGTTAGTAAAGCAGGAATTGGAAATCCATTATTAAATAGAGTTGTTGCAAGTATTGGTCAAGTAGTTGTAGCTAAACAAGAAAAGGAGATAAAAAAATTCTTTAAAGATAACCCAGTTCGCGGTACTGAAAGAACGTTAGAGCAGACATTAGAACGTGTACGAATACATTCAAAATTTTTATCATTATTAAAAAAAGAATTCGCATAAATGTCATCGATAAAAAAAACATCTACTGTTATAATTTCTGCAATTATTGTGACTGGAATAACATTTGGTATAACAGATCAGTTTAATTCAGATGATTCCACCATCTTAACTCAAATTGAATTCAATGCAGTTTATTTAGAAAGTGATGGTGTAGTACAAATTTCGTTTATTGATAAATCAAAAAACACAGAATCTGCAATTTTAGAGATTCTAGGAATGGATGTAACATATCATGAAGAGTATGTCTTTGATGGTGATCATGGCTTTATCGAAAAGATGAATCTTGAAAAAATTCCAAAATATGGTTGGAAAACAATCCCTGTTACATTAGAAATACAACATTCTCAATTCGGAAAAATTGGCCTGAAAACTGAAATTCACGAACAAGGTGATCCTACCCCAAAAATCATAGTATCACAGAAGTGATTATTTTTCTAATAAATTTTTGAGGTTTTGTAATGATGTCACATAAAACTGTGAAAGGAATTTTGTAAATTCATTGAATTCGGATTTCGTAGATTTACTTGAAAAGTATGATTCCCATGTTATCTTAACACTATCATTAATCTTTGTAATTGAAATAGTGGCATGATATGCATTAACTGGTAACCCAGATATTGCAATGTATGAAAAATATTTTTTTGGCGACCATCCAACAATATGCTCTTCAACATCAGAACCATCTTGAAATGATATTACTCTTACTGCACCAATACCCCGTTTTTTATTAGTTAGAAATTTTGTCGATTTTTCTCCTTCAATCCAATCTAATGTTGTTATTTTGCTAAGATAATTCCAAGCAGTAACAACATCAGATTTAATTTTGATACTTTTTTTGACAGAGTCAGTTTCCATTAGTATGAAATATTTTTCAAATGTATATATGCGATCTGTTATTGCTTTAGTACATGGTATTTGGTTGGGGGGAAAAAAAGCAAATTGTGGAAGAAACAAGAGATATGCCAACAACATCAGCGCATAAAGAAATAACATTACAAGATATTCCAGATATAATTCAAGATGTCACAAATTTAAGGCAGAAAACACTTGTTGCAGAAGTAAAATCATTTCAAAAAAGAATAGAATCAGATAGGAAAACGTTGTTAGTTATTGCTGGTGATCTTGGGAAAGATAATTTAAAGACAGCTGATATGGATCCACATCTTGAAATACTTGTAAATCGTGGAAAGAAGGAAGTTATATCAGCAATTCAAAATGAGTTTAAAAATGGGTTTTCTGACATTGATTCATTTGACAGCGTAAAAGATTTTCAAAGAAATGCATCACATGGAATTAAAAAAGTTGGTGATATGTTAGGTAAACATACACGTGTGATACATATTTTTGCCAAAAAATATGCAAAGAAGCTAAAAGGTGATCTACAGGTACTCACAAATAATTTAACCGAAGTTAACACATTAATTTCAAACTATAACTCAAATCAAGATTTAGTTGATGATATTAACAGATCATTACATGAATTATCAGACACAAAAAAAGATATTGAAAAACAAGAACGAAGAAAATCACAGTTAGAAGAATCTATAGGTGATGAACACAAGAATGAAATCAATCTAAAAAACAAAATTCAAGACTTGCAGTCATCTTCTGAATATAAAGAATTCCAAGAAATTCAAGATAAGATATCTTCGTTATCAACTGAGGAAAATTCGATAAAAAAGAAAACTGAGGAACAATTCATCAAGATATCGAGACCATTAAACAAATATGTCTATGTTTCATCACTTGATAAACCACTTAAAATAATGATAGAAAAACTTGCATCTTCACCATATGATGTGTTATCGGAAGAAAATGAGTCCAGCATAAAAACAATATTGAGTTCTGTTGAATCTGGTGTTAAATCAGGATCTGTGTCTGTGAAGGATATCACAAAATCTACACAGGCAATAAATGGAATTCAGGCTTTGCTTAAGCATCTAATTACAGAAAAAACAAAATTCCTTGAAAAGAAATCGAAACTAAATGATAGTTTGAATATTTTTGATAATGATAAATTGATTCGGTTGGCACATGACTTGGAAAAATCAAAATTTAACGCTTCTGATGCAGAATCAAAAATTTCTGTAATTCAAGAACAGATTGATTTGACTAAGACATCAATTCTTGGCTTGATATCAAAATTGGAACTGAATCTAAAACAGGTATCATCAATATCTTATAAAATATCTTATAATGAAAATGATCTTTAAAACCAAAAAGTTAGAGAGAAGTGTCACCTTAACAAAAGAATCTCAAGAAGGAATTCTTTCCTATTGTAAAATGAATCACCCAGACGAAATGACACTAATTTTGAAAGGAAAATCTAAGAAAGGAAGTCTGTTAGTTGAGGGTTTGGTGATTCCACCATTTTCAGAAACTGGACCAACATTTGCAGGTTTTCCATCTAGTTTTTTACCATTAGATTTAAGCTATATAGGAATGGCTCATTCACATCCAGAAGGTACCGCAGAACCATCATTAGATGATTTAAACAATTTTTTTGGTTTAGTCTCAATAATTGTTAAATCACCTTATAATGAGGAAGATATTTTTGCATGGGATAGTTCAGGTAATCCAATCACACTTTCAGTTTCTGAATAACAGAAAACAGAAATAGAAAAATTGTGACAAAACCTTATATTCAATTTACATCAAGTGTGTGTATCTTGATTAATTATAAGTCATATTTGATATTTCTTTTTGCATCTTTAGCTGTGAGTATTGGTTTGCAAATGATTTTACCATTTCCTTACGGTCTTGGGGCTGCACTTGCATTATTCATAGCATTTCCAATTTTACTACGAAGAAGAATGATGAATCGCATGAAAGGAGGTTTTGGCAGTGGCTCAAGTAGTTCTGGTGGATTTGGGAGTGGCTTATTTGGTCAAAATAATGACACTGCAAGTAAAGTTAAGTATGAATGCCTAGTTTGTCACAAAGTATACAATGCTAGAGAGTGTCCTAGATGTGGCTCTTCAATGAAACGTGCAATGTTTTAGAATAGAATAATGCAGAGAGCAGATTTTTAGGTAAAAAAATGATTTTAGAAGAATTAAGAAAGAAAGCCCTATACCAAAACTCTATTGAGATCTGGATTGGAATAAGTGAAGAAAAAAAAATAGACTGGTATAACACTGACAATTATCAAAAGTTTATTGGATTTCTTTTAAAAAATGAACTAAGCCTGAAACAAATGACTATTTGTTTTGATGAATCAGATAATGCACGTTATGGTGGTCACAACAAAAAAGTATTTGCTAATAATTTGGCTGCAATTAATGATACAAATTCATACTGCTATTCGATAAAATTAAAGGATAGTGCAATTGAATTAATTCGAAAATTTGAACTCTAGTTTTATTATCTTTTTAATTTTGGGTTTACAATTGAATCTAGTGCATTCCCAATAAAAACAAAAGCAAGACCAGTTATTGCAATTAATAATCCAGGTGGAACAATCCACCACCAAAATCCCTGTGCAGCTGCACCATATGTGTTAGCGTCATGAAGTATCTGCCCCCATGTTGGAAACGATGGATCGCCTAATCCGAGGAAGCTTAGACCCGCCTCAGTTGTGATTGCAGCAGGAACTGAAATTGCAATACTGGCAAATGCATATGGAAGAAGCTGTGGTATCATATGCCTGAATATGATTTTACTATCTTTTTGGCCCATAATTTTTGCAGCCTCAACATACTGTCTGGTCTTTATTTGAAGTGACATACTTCTTGATACCTTAGCTACTCCAACCCAACTGAAAATCATCAGAAATCCAATCATTAGAAAAATACTATTACTAATTGTTATTGCCAATATTATGAGAAATGGTAATGCTGGCAAGGCGTAAATCACATCGTTAAAGCGCATCATAGCTTCATCCGTCTTTTTTCCTTTATATCCAGAATACACACCATAAACTAATCCAACAATGACAGACCCAATTGCTACAGAGACTCCTATAAACAATGCAAGTGGTGTACCCCAAAGAAGACCGACTGCAAGATCTCTTCTTAATTCATCTGTTCCCATAAAACCAAATGCTTTACCACCTAGAATAATTCTGGAATCAAGAATTTCATTTTGACCATTTGTATCATAAGTATTCACTACAAATACATAATTTCCTTTGAGAACTTTGTTTTCAGATTTATCTGAAAATATAATGTCAGTTACACTTCTTTCAGATATATCAAAACCAAAAATGTCTGACTTCATAATCAAGTTTTTCTTTATCATTTCGTCCGTCGAAAAAATTCTTTGTTTGTAAAGAGTCTCAATTTCAGAAAAAGGAAGAGATGTGGTTAAGAGATTAATTTCTATTCCATCAGGACGTAACAAATTAACTGAGATTAAATGTGAATCAGTGTATCTGGTTTCAAATTCATATACAAAATCACTTGGAAAGTCATCAAATTCAAAGTTGACATGAAATTGCTGTGATGTTAAAAACACATGATTAGAATTTGATTGAAATACATCTGGTTCTATTATTTTATGTTCTGGGGTTTTTTCAACAGTTAGATAATTTACCCAAATTGGAATTGATGTTTTTGGGTAGTCTAACCATTTTTCTGGATTATTCCATTCTTGAAATGTTGATGCTGGAATGGTTATCACTGCAATGAGCGAAATTGCAATTAAAATAGTAATAATTGCAATTCCAGTCATGCCAAGCACACTTTTTGCAAATTCACGTTTGATGTCTTCAGTAGGAATACTGCTCATGTCCCAGTCCTCACACGTGGATCAAAGTATCCGTAAAGTAGGTCTGCAATAAAAATACTAATCAAAAATAAAACTGTGAGTATGTATGTTGATCCAATGATCACAGGAAGGTCCATCACATTAATTGCCTCAAAATACAATCTTCCCATACCTGGCCAATCAAATACTGCTTCCGTAATTATTGCACCGCCTAAAGAACCTGACAAACTAAGAGCTAATATTGTAACAATTGGTGGGGCTGCATTTTTTAATGCATGTGTATAAACAATTTTCTTTTTATTGATACCCATAATTTTTTTTGCAGAAATAAAATCCTCTTGCATAACACCAACCATGAAGTTTCTTACTAAGTATGCCCATGAACCAAATCCAATCATAACAATAGTGATTAGAGGAAGTGCCATATGATACAAAAGTGATAATATGTATCCAGGTTCACTTGGTTCAATATCAGGTGTGGCTCTAGCAGGAAAAATTTGGTATACAAATGCAAATGCAAATATCATTAACATACCGATCCACCAAACTGGAAAACTACTACTAATTACTGCAAACGCAGATGTTATTCTATCAGTCTTTGATCCAATTTTATTACTGGCTGCAGCACCTAACAGTATTCCAAGTATTGAAATTATTATTGTCGCAGTTGTAAACAGCAATACAGTTTTTGGTATTTTTTCAAGCAGAATATCACCAACATTGGATGAACCAGTGTCACTTGTAAGAAAAGTTGCATTTCCAAAATCTAATAATATAATTTTTATCATCGTATAGCCAATTCTCTGTGGAGAATACCACGGTGTATCAAGACCTAAATTTTTTATTCGCTCATTAATTTTTTGTTGAATAAATTCTTCAAAGTCTTCTGGATTTGTAAAACTTTTAGCAATTGAGGGGTTATCAGTTATTTCAGAGCGAACTTGGAATATTACCCCTTGTTTTAAAATCGTATCCATATTTGACCCAACAAGCGCAATTGTTAGTAAAAGTGTGATCATCAAAACCCCAAACATGGTGATCCCCCTTGTAATGATATATCGTTTTAATCCCAATAACGGTAAATTCATGCATTTTACTTATAACGTGTTTGGAGAATATTCGTAAATCTATAAAACAATTTAAAAACCTGTATAACGAATTTCCCAAATGCAGGAATTTCCAAGTTTACATTTATTACGAAATGGAATTCTTGATTTACTCTCATCAGTTGATATTGCAACAGAAGAAAATATCCAGTTACTTGATTATATAATTAAATTATTTGACGATAACGGTCTTTCTAGTGATTATTATGGATATCATAACATTGATCATGAACTTGAAGTAACGTACGTTACATTGATGTCAGCGATTCACTCATTCAATGCAAAAAAATTTGAAATAGATGATGTGAAATATTTATTTGCATCTGCACTTTTACATGACTTTGATCCTGAAAAAGCATCTGATAGACCACACGAAAAAAGTGTAATAGATTTTATCAACAATAATGAAAAAATTCAAAAATTATTGCATGATGCAAATATTGATTTGAATATTGTCTGTGCATTAATAGCACGTACAGTTTATCCTTGGACTGGAGATACCAAATCAAAAACAGAGGATGAGATTAAAAATTATTTAATTTCATCATCATTGACAAGAGGAGACACTGAGAAACAAAAACATTTTTTGAACCTTGGTCATTTTTTATCTATTTGTGATCGTATTGGTGGTTATTCATTAGGAGATTTTTCTAAGGCTATGGAAATGGCTAAGATGAACGCACATGCATCAGGATGGCATCCAGCATTGATAGTGAGACGAGCAGTTTCATTCTTCGAAGACATGTTAAACAATGAATCAGATATATTTGCGCAGGTTTTAAATGGAATCTCAAAACATATGCGAAAAACCTTTCTTGATAACATTGTAAACTTCATGAAACTTCGTCAAGAAGAGATTCAAATTTATAATAAATTTACATATGAGGGTTTAAAACTTGTACCAAAAATTGAAAAAAATAAGCATGATGACGAATTCATCGATGCGTTATTAGAAATTTATAAAGAACTTCCTAAACCATTACAATTTGCTCGTGATGATTTTGTGGAATCAATTCATGATGAGGATTTAATATTAAACACATTACGAGTTGGAGATTCTACAGGTCCAATAATTGGTTTTGCTAAAGGTGGACCATTAGAACAATATAATTTCAAAGTTGATCTTAATGATGAAAATTATGGAAAAGAAAATACAGTGTTTTTAGAGCCAATTGCATTAAAAAATGGGTATTGGGGATTTAATGGTGGTCGTGAAATTAGACAGTTGTTTTTAATGCAAGTTCAATCACGTGGGTTTAGTTATATGACAAGTTTTGCAATGCGTGATGTAGTACAATATAGAGTTGATAATGATCAGAATATTGAATTTGTGAAAAAATTTGATCCAGAACGTTGGGATTACTATAGAGTATCACTTTAGTTTAAAATATCTATGAGTGTTTTATCTATCAAATGTGAGTGACGCTAATGATTTATCTCAATTAGGTAAAAAACATCTTAGAGATGGAAACTACGAAGACGCACTTAGTTTTTTTGAACAGGCATTATTATTAGATCCAGTAAATGCAGATTTATTGAATTTCAAAGGAATTGCATTGCGTAGTTTAGGAAGATATGACGAAGCATCAGAATCTTATAATAAATCACTTGAGATAGAACCTAGGGATAAAGAAGCATCTTAGTAATTTAATTTTTTAATAAACCCTAAATGATTATATTTGAATCAAAATTTAAAAAATGCTAATGGTGAATAAAGAGCAACTTCAAAGTACAATTTCTAGTGTATTTGCTCTGAGTAAGAAAATTAGATTTGTTGCTATAATTTCAGATAATGGAAAGATCCTTTTATCTGATATGAATGCAGATAAACATTCTTTATTGAAACAAGAAAACGAAGAGAAATTTTGTAGTGATGTTGTGAAAAGAAAAAAAATGAGACAGGAATTTGATAAATCCCTAGGTAAGGTGAGATATGTTAATGTAGAACGGGAAAACATAACTCAGATTGTAATGTACGTTAATTCTAAGTCAATTTTTATCACAGTTGAGCCTGAGTTAACAACCAGTTCTAAAATGGTATTGATTTCAAAAATTAAAAAAGCATCTTCTAATCTAACTTAGAATGAGATTTGATACATATGAAAGAGGGAACGAAAATCTTGGTTGATGAAATGGACGATGGTATGGATGATAGACTAATTTCAATGGGGTTTAATGCATATAGTGTAAAAAAATTACGTTCTGAAGGAAAGAAACTCCATACTGATTTTTCTGTCATTAATTATGCAAAAGAAAATGGAATGATCTTAATCACACGTGATACAGAAAGTGGTCAGGCATGCGATGAAAACAATATACCATGTGTACTCTTGGATAATAATGAAATTTTCAAGATTGTTATTAAAAAATTAAAGGATTTTTAAATACCAATTTTTTTATTATGCAATTAAATTAAAAAGTATATGAAAGTTTGTGCAGGAAGAAAGACTGCGTATCTTAATGGAATGTCATACGAGGAATGTAAAAAATTGGCAGAGGAAATTACTAAAAAACTGATACCAGAAATTCAGCGCTCTGGGGAAATGTTGTGGTCTGAACTGATCAAAAAAACAGATCATGATGAATTAATTTACAAATTGACTCTAAAATACCTGCGTCGTGATGGATTTGATATTGGCAATTCAAAATCACCGGTGATAAAACCAATTAACTGATTTTGTGTTAATTATTACTGGAGCGACTAATTTGTTTTGCAAGTATTAATGGTGTTAGAAGGAGTATAGGTATTGTAATTGCAATAAAAATTGTTTGAAGTTCTGACATTGCTATTGTGAAGACTACTGCAGTTGTACTGCCAATAAATAATGACAGAAACGAACCAACACATGTTGGACATGCAATGAATAATCCTGTGGTAGCACCAATTCCTCCCAAACCCCCAGTTTTTTTTGAGATTGAAATTGCATTAACAGCTAGAGACGTGTTTGCAGCCACCAGATATGAAACTGTAATCTGTAAAACCAAATTTAATGGAATGATTTGAATTCCTACATGCTCTGTGAGATACATAACTAATTTTGGCATGTAGCCAGGTGGTCCACAACATGGAGTAATATGTGCAGAAGGAACATCTGCTCCATAATGATATGAAAAAATCACATCAGGCTGATAAACAAGAATTCCTGATGTCAAAGAAAAAAAGATTCCATATACTACAAATGTCAAAATAAATACCTTTTTTGCTTTAAAATTTACAGTGGTACTACAGATTATAGTAAGTGGGCTTTGTGATGGTTCTAAGGCTTTTCTTTTTTGATATCTTCGAAGTCCTATACCTATTGCACTAAAAGATACTATTAACAAAATGTAAAATACAATTGAAATTCTTTCAATAGAGCTTATTGCATCAGGCGTAAGCGCAATATTTTCAAATCTTGAGTACACTAAAAATAAAATTCCAATTGAGATTAATCCTAAGGCTATTAGTTTTTTATTATTTTGACTATCTGTTGTAGTCTTTGCATTCATACAGTCTACATTTGTAACTTCAATATTTATTTAATAACACATTTTAGGTTAATTACATTGAAAATTGATGAGATTCAGGATCCAGATTATGAAGCTGTGACAATATCAAATCTTGGCTTTGTTGATCCATATGGAAATGAGGGATTAGTCATATTGACATCAAGTGATAAAAAGGAGTTTCACATGCGTGCATTTTCTGGCGAAGTGTCTCGTCACATTGCAAGTTTCATTGATGGTGATCATGATTCTGTGCCAACAATTTACAAAATGTTAGAAGATATTTGTGATGCAAACGAATTGGTTTTAGTTAAAGTCAAGATTTATGAAAGTGGTGAGGCTCTTAGGGCTAATCTATATCTCACAGGGAAAAAAGATTTGGTATTAAGAAACTATCGTGCTTCTGATGCGGTAGCATTGGCAATGTATTATAACATTCCAATTATGGTAAGAAAGTCGATGTTAAGAGATCCTATTGAAGAAGCAACTAGGTAACAATTTCTTTTAGTTTATCTTCATCTATTGCCTTTCTAATCTCCATGGCAATTCTTCTACCTATACCAAATGTTGTTCCATATTGATACTTAGTGTATGGGCTTGTGGTTGCAACTATAGGATTTCCAGGTACTCTTAATGATACATCATAGACAATCATCTCAAGGTCTTTAGTAATTACACTCTGAAGAGAGAATGGTCCAATTATGCCAGGAGAATATTCCTTTTTTACAGCTCGTACAAATTTATCACCCATCTTGAAAACTTTCTCTAAAAGTGACTCTCGTATACTAGCTGGAGTATGCCCAACTTCGATATTTTGTAATCCAATGTCCATCTCGAGTTGCTGTTTTGCAGGAAGAGCATTGTAATCATGAATATTTGTTTGTAATCTACGTTCAATTCCGATAAAATCTACTTGTTTAGAAATTGGTGTATGAAAATAATTAAAATTAAGATATGTACCTATTGCCAGTTCTTCAATGCTTGATTCAGAAAGATCCTTCCTTGAGATAATTCCTTTCCTTATCTTCTCTTCAGATTTTTCTTTAAAGTCAGCATATGATGAGACGGTAAAAAAAGCACGTTCTAACTTTCTACCTTTTTCTTGAACCTTGACTATTGCTGGTTTTGTTATAGATTTAGGATCCTTGAAAATTCTTGGATATTTTATTCCGGCCTTTTTTAAGAGATAGTACTGATTACGTTTATGGTTCCTCTCTTCTGCTTGAAACAATGCACGATTTCCAAAGATTGGAACTTTGAGCTTATTTTCAATAGTATCATAACCAAGATATGCTGTCAATGAACGATGTGGGATAATCAGAGTGCTTGTGTCACGTAATTTCTTTTGATTTCGAGCATTTGCTAAATCTCTGAATTTTTTAAGAACCATTATTTCGTCAGAAATCCTAGAAAATCTTTGGTATGGAACCTCACGTCCTTTCTGGCAAAACACAACGGTATCAAAATCTTCATCTTTGGCGCCATCCATTACTTCAAGAGCTGAATGACTACCAAGAACTCCTAATCTAATATCAGAGTATGCATTAACGGTTTTTTGCATTTCTGATCTTTTTATCATGTATCTTCATTTTTGAATTACGAAATTAAATGTTGAGTTATTCGGTTTGTTTTTAGATGTGTAGATTAAACTATCTGTATGAGTGCAGAGATGGTTTTAGTTGGAATCATTTTGTTTGGTGGTATGACAGCAGCGGCTGTAAAAATTTGGCTAAATAAAAGAAAAGAACGAATTGAGCAAGAATCACTTGACGAAAATCATGCGTAAATTCTGATCTTCTTTTATATCATGTGTGAGATGTAAAACAACATTATGGGATTAATAATTGGAATTACAGGAAGTACAGGTGTAATTTATGGCATCAGAATGCTTCAAGTTCTAAAAAAACTAAACATTGAAACTCATTTGGTAATGTCTGAATGGGCAGAAAAATGCATTTCAATGGAAACAGAACATGATGTTGCATATGTAAAATCACTTGCCACAACAATTTCTGATGAAAATAATATGGCTGCAAGTATTTCAAGTGGCACTCACAGAACTGATGGAATGATAGTAGTTCCATGCAGTATGAAAACATTATCAAGTATTGCCAATGGTTATGACGAAACATTAGTCGCAAGGGCGGCAGGTGTCACATTAAAAGAATCGAGGAAACTTATCTTGGTAGCTAGAGAAACACCACTTACAGCAATTAATTTAGAAAACATGCTAAAACTAGCAAGATTAGGAGTTATTATTTTGCCACCAGTTACAGAATTTTATACTAATCCTAGCTCTATAGATTCAATGATAGATCATATAGTTGGAAAATGCCTTGATCAATTCAACATTGAACATGATCTATTCACACGTTGGGGCTCAAAGTAAGCGAAAAAATTTACATCAGATAAATCTCTTATATGCATTGTCTAAAATAATTTTTGAGAAAACAGTAAAATCTGAACCAGACAAAGTGTTCGATATAATTTCAAATTTTGAAAACTTTGAGAAATTACTTCCTGAACATTATCCCTCAATTATTATTAAATCGGTAAGGGATGAAAGCTCTCTTGTATCTGAGCATTTGAAGTTAGATGATGATGAATTTATAATAATGGCGAAACATTTCAGTGAGCCACCATCTAGACATGAAATGCGTGTAGTTGGAGGTGACATTAAAGGAAGTTACATTATTGAAAAAATTATTCCGTTAGAATCAGAAGTAAAAATCATTGTAGAAGCAGAAATCAATATTTCAAAACGACTTGGTGGTCTTTTGAAAAATAAAAACTATGATAATGCATTAGAGAGTCTATATGACAAATTTGTATCTGTGATAGAAAAAACTTAATCTTTTTGCTCTTTGAACTTTTTTAATTCCTCATCTGCTTCAATTTCGCCTTTTTTGTATTCGCCTTTTGCTTTACCAAATGTTTTTGCAAGTTCTGGAATTTTTTTAGCGCCAAAAATAAACACTACCGCAATGATTATGACAAATATCCACTCTTGACCTGCAATGAAATTGAACAAATCTCCTACCATTAACTATCAAAGTGTGTTTTTCTCATTTAAGTCTTGACAGTCTTTTTTTCTTTACGCTCGACTATTATCATGCCTGCAATATAGAGTGCAATCATGGGTCCAGCAATAAACCACATTGTAACACCGCTTCCATCCGGTGTTATTACAGCTCCAAAAATTACTATTGCTATAATTGCATAGCGTATATTTTTTCTCCAAAACTTTGCATCGGTTAATCCAGACATACTTAGTGCGTACATTGCTAATGGTAACTGAAATGATATTCCGAATGCTAAGAGGAACTGTAAAACAAATGAAACAAAATCCATAATATTCAAAAATGTTACCAAGCCAGCTGATTCACCATATTTGTAGAGAAAATCCAAAATGTATGGTACAACTAGTGTATATGAAAAAGCACATCCAATAATGAATAATCCTATGGCAGGAATTGTAATTGTTCGACCAACATTAATTTCTCTATCTTTAAGAGCTGGTTTTAAGAATGTGGCGAATTCTCTAATGATAATTGGAATACTAACAACAACACCAACTAACGCAGCAATGTATACTTGAGAAAAGAATGCCTGTCCCGGCGCAGTTTGTATTAATTGTACAGTTTCAGGAACAAGCTCTTGTCTCATTGAATTTGTGATTTGTGCTGCAATATTATCAAGTGGTTCTGGAGTTGGATAGTACAATGTTATTCCCATCAGATCAAATGGTGCTAAATGAAACGTAAGTAAAAAAACAGTAATTATTCCAATGGACGCCACTGATCTAAGAACCCTACGTCTTAACTCATGTAAATGTGGATATATTTCATTTAGTTCTGACATCCAAGAATGGATTGAGACTTACATTACAAAAATGTTTCAACTATAACATTATGGGATAGGAAGTAGTTTTGCTTCAGGAAAACCCCATTCTTTGAGTTGTTCTGTTGTAGTATCATGTAACTCTATACTAATGACTGGATTCGCATTTAGTTGTGTTTTAAGTGCTTTTGCAAGGTCTGCAATTTCTTTTGCATCATAGATCTCTTTAGATCCTTCTAAGAATATCCTTTCACCTTTTTCCAATACTTCTCCACCAAATCTGTTTTTCAAAAATTTACTTATAGAAGAGAGTTCATTTCTATCAATATTGTTATAATAATAGACTATTCCTTTTTTTGATTCATAATCATGTGGGGTTCCATTTCTATACAAAAACACACCAATGAATATAGCTTCAACTTCAGGCTCGCGAATACATTTTATTTCCCAATTTAATAGGTTATCAGGATTATAGGTTAGTTTTTCAACATCATCATAAGTTAGCTTCCAATATCGAAACTTGCTCATTGCATTGAAAATAATATACTATTATAAAATCCATTGTAAATAATGTAATAACATTTAACTTGAAACAAAAAATTACTGATTTCATGGCAAATTACAATGTAAATGTTATAATTGAAAACAAGCCTGGAATTAATGATCCTGAGGGTGATACAATTTTAAATGATCTTGTTCTTAAAGGAAAATTTTCAAATGTAAAAAAAATACGTTCTGCAAAAATGTTAAAATTCTCTATTACTGAGAAGAATAAAAAATTAGCAAAGTTAAAAGTGATGAAAATCTGTGATGATCTAAGAATTTACAATCCACTTGTTAGTAATGTAATTGTAAGTGTTAATCAAACTTAGTCAGTGTTAATACTTTTAATCGTTCCATCAATCAATAACTGATCGCGAAGATATGCTGCTAAATCAGTTTGGGTTACAACCCCAATCAGTTTACCATCATCTAATACCAATAATCGACGGATGTTATTGTTTAGCATTTTTTGGATTGCATCTTCAATTGGTGTTGTTGGTTCAACCCATCTGAACTTATAGGACATTATTTCAGAAATCGGAATGTTTGATGCAAGTTGGTTTTCTGCAGCCACTTTACGAACAAAATCTTTCTCACTAAGTACACCAATTGGTAACCCGTCTTTTATTATTACAAGAAAACTAATATCATTATCAGAAATTATCTTGGCAGCATCTACCGCATTTTTATCCTCTTCAATTGTTATGACATCTTTACACATAATATCTCTAATTTGACCCATACTCAGCCTATAAAATTTGTAAATAAAAAGATGATTGTACATGTGATAAATTTTATACCTCGTATTTCAACAGATTATGTGAAAGTCGGGGTTATTGTTTTTCCTGGCAGTAATTGTGATCGTGACATGTATCACGTTTTAACTGATGTTTTTAATCTAAACGCGCAGTATTTCTGGCATGAAAAAAGTCTACCAAAAAATATTGATGCTGTAGTTTTACCAGGTGGATTTTCATATGGTGATAGATTACGTGCTGGAGTTATTGCAGCTCATAGTCCAATTATCTCAGATGTAAAAAAATTAGCAGTGAAAGGAATACCAATTTTAGGTGTTTGTAATGGATTTCAGATATTAGTAGAATCTGGATTACTTCCTGGGGTACTTTTGAAAAACGATTCGTTGAATTTTATGTGTGAATGGACAAATCTTATTGTAAAAAATAATACAACCCCATTTACCAATAAACTTGAACTCAATCAAAAAATACCAATACCCATTGCAAATGGGGAGGGACGATACTTTGTGGATGATAAAGTAATTAAAAAACTAAAGAAGAAAAACCAAATTGTTTTCTCATATGAAAATTATGTTAATGGCTCAATGGACCAAATTGCTGGAGTTTGTAACGAAGATGGTAATGTAGTTGGTATGATGCCACATCCAGAACGTGCAGCAGAAAAAGAAATTAATCCAAATGATAATAGACCATCATCGTTAATCTTTGAATCATTAATTCAATTTATAGGAGCAGGAAAATGAGTTTGCAGGAGCATGAGTCACAGCATATCAAAAATATACTTAAACGAAAACTAACAAAAACAGAGTTACAGATAATTGCTGCAGAATGGTCAGAACACTGCTCATACAAATCTTCAAAGAAGCATCTCAAGATGTTGCCAACTACAGGTCCAATGGTAATAACTGAGAAAGGATATGACTCTGGTGTTCTTGATGTTGGCGATGGTTATGTTGTAACTGTTCATATAGAAAGTCATAATCATCCTTCGGCAGTTGAGCCATTTGGAGGCGCAGCAACAGGTGTTGGTGGAGTGATTCGCGATATTCTATCTACTGGTACAAGACCAATTGCACTTTTTGATGGATTACGTTTTGGAGACATAAAGAATGATGCACACGCAAAATGGCTGTTTAAGAACTCTGTAACTGGCATAGCAGATTATGGAAATTGTTTAGGTATACCAACAATTGGTGGAGAAGTGGAATTTGATGAATGCTATAAAAATTATGCATTAGTTGATGTTGCAGCTGTTGGTTTTGGAAAAAAAAATAGATTGATAAAAAACCATGCAACACCTGGAGACTTGGTTGTACTAATCGGAGGTTCAACTGGGCGTGACGGTATAGGCGGTTCACAATTTGCATCAGATTCATTAGAGAGTGAAGATAGATCAGCAGTACAGATTCCTGATCCATTTATTGAAAAATTAATCATTGAAGCAATTCTAGAAGCTCGTGATGAAAAGTGCATTAATGCGATGAAGGATTTAGGCGGCGGTGGCCTGTCATGTGCAATTTCCGAAACTGCAGAAAGTATGGGAATAGGAATTGAATTAGATGTTGATAATATTCATACTAGAGAATCAAATTTGTTGCCTGACGAAATAATGATATCTGAATCACAGGAAAGAATGCTTGTTATTACAAACAAGAAAAAAATAAACAAACTAAAAGAAATTTGTAAGAAATTTAGAATAAAGTGTTCAATAATAGGTCGCGTTAAAAATGATAAAATGATGCATGTAAAGAAAGGGGAAAAAACTTTAGCATTACTCCCAGCAGATTTTGTTGCATGTGCACCACTACTTGACAGAAAAAAATCAAAACCAAGATATCTTGAAAAAATTAAAACTGAAAAAGCACACAAAATTATTTCAGATTATTCTAAAACAATCTTAAAATTGCTTTCCAGTCCAAATATTGCAAGTAAACATTGGGTGTTTCGCCAATATGATCATGAAGTTGGAATTAGAACTGTTATCAAACCTGGATTTGATGCATCTGTTCTTAGATTAGATAATGGAAAATTTTTGTCTGTAAAGATTGATGGTAATCCTAAACATTGTTATCTTAATCCGAGAGACGGAGCAATTGGTTGTTTTGAGGAAGCATGTAGAAATGTGGTTTGTACAGGTGCAACCCCAATTGGCATGGTTGATCATCTTCAATTCGGTAGTCCAGAAGATCCTGAGATATTTTGGACGTTTATGGAATCACTTGAAGGCTTAACTGACTTTGCAAAATTTCTTAAAGTTCCATGTGTAGGTGGTAAGGTCAGCTTCTATAACGAAACACCATCAGGTCCAATCAAGCCTACTCCATTGATAGGCGTTCTAGGTATTATCAATAAAACTCCATTACATATGGTATCACCAAAATCTGGTGATTACTTGATTATAGTAGGTGACACAAAAGATGAACTTGGGGGCTCAGAATATTTTGAATATATACATAATTTCATTGGGGGAATTTGCCCAAGAGTCGATTTTAAGAATTCAAAATTAAACATGTCATCTGTATTATCATTGATAAAACAAGATCTTATCAAATCTGTACACGATTGTTCAAAAGGCGGTTTATCTATTGCACTATCAGAAATCTCAATTTTTGGTAATATTGGCTGTGACATTGATATCGGAAAACTACCATCAGAAAAAAATTTTAATCCTGAAGAATTACTGTTTTCTGAAACACATTCTAGATATCTACTAGTAATATCTCAAAAAAATCTTAACAAAGTTAAACATATACTTTCAAAGAAGAAAAATTCATTTGGTGTGTTGGGAAGATTTGGTAGCGATCAGATTAGTATTAAACAAAAATCAAATACTTTAGTAAGGATAAGTGTTAATGTGGCACAAAGAAAATATTTCAATACATTGAAGGAAATACTAGACAATGGTTAAAGAAAATTGTGGTGTAGTTGGTATTTTTAGTAATGGTGATACAAATGTTATACCAATGGTTTTAGATGCATTAAGAGCACTTCAACATCGTGGTCAAGAAGCTTGGGGATTAGCGATTCCTAATAAGGCACCATTAAAGAGAATTGGTCTCGTTTCAGCATCATCAAATGAATTTAAAAAAATAACTGAGGAGTATGCATCACATTCAGCAATAGGTCATGTGAGATATTCAACTGTTGGAAAAAGTGATCTTGAAAATGCACAACCGCTGAAAGTGAAAGATTTGTGTGTAGCACATAATGGGACAATTTCTAATGTTGAAGAATTATCTAATTTAGTAGGTGGTTGCACTTTTACCCCACAAAATGCAAGTGACACTCTCATTGCAGCACAACGACTTGTATCTCTAATCACGGAAAAAGGCAAACTTGGAAGTGCACTTTCAATTTTAAAGAATGAAATGGTTGGTTCATACTGTTTTACATTTCTCTCCGACGCAGATGCAGTTTACGCAGCAAGGGACCCAAAAGGGTTTAGACCTATGGTTTTAGGCTTTAAAGAGAGTGATTCGGTTAACATTGTAGCTTCAGAGTCTTCTGCATTATCAGCAGTTGGAGCAAAATTGGTTAGAGATGTTCTTCCAGGTGAATTAATCAAGATGAGTAATGATGGATTAGAAACAGAGATGTTTTCTGACAACAAAACTCATGCACATTGTTCATTTGAGTTTACTTATTTTGCACAGCCGTCAAGTAAAATGGAAGGAAAAAATATCTATCTTGCACGAAAACGCATTGGTGAATTTCTTGCAAAAAAATATCCATTAAAGAATGTAGATCTTGTAATCCCAGTTCCTGATTCAGCAAGGCCAGCTGCATTAGGTTATGCTCAAGAACTTGGCATTCAATTTGATGAAGGATTACTAAAAGATAGATATAGCAAAAAGGGTCCATTACGAAGCTTTATCGAACCGCATCAGAGTGACAGAATTGAAATTAACAGATGGATAATTCCAATTAGAGAAGTGATTGAGGGGAAACATGTTGTTGTTATTGATGATAGTCTTGTACGTGGCACTAGCTCAAAAGCAATAATCAAAGCATTACGACGTTCAGGAGCTAAAAAGATTAGTATGATGATTACATACCCGCCAATAAAATATCCATGTTACGCGGGAATTGATTTTCCATCACAAGAAGAATTAGCAACATTTACACAAGGAAAAGATTATTCAGACGCTGAAATGATCGAAAAAGTTCGAAATGACATCGGAGCTGATTTTTTAGGTTATAACGATGCTGAAAATCTTGCTAAAGCAGTTGGTATACCAGTGGATTCGATGTGCTTTACATGTACAAATGGAAATTATGAACCATTAGGAATTACACCAGAATTTAAAACGAGAGAACAAATGAAAGGTGATTAATTGGAAACAGCGTATGTTTTAGTGCAATGTAAAATTGCTCACGAAATGGAAATACTAAAAATTTTGTTAGATATTGATAATGTAAAAGAGGCAAAAGGAACATTCGGGTATTATGATATATTTGTCAAAATTCAGGCAGAAAACAGTTCACTTGTAGAAGATATTATTACAACAAAAATTCGGACAATACCAAACGTTACTGCAACAACAACACTATCAATTATACCTGAACAGGATCCTGATAATGGCTAAAGAAACTCGTCCGATTGATAAAAAGGGATTTTCAAATAAATTTTTTGAGGAACTTGATAAAGAACATGATAATGCCAGGATTATGGCTAGACGTCAAAAAGACCTGAAAGAAAAACACAAAAAATCAACTCAAGAAGACCAGAATTAGATGGCTTCCTTGCAGGAGGCAAAAAAACCAATCCAATTCAGGTACATTTACTCACAAAATTTGTATAAAAAATTTATTCTGTAGTTAAATAGTAATTTTGAAAGAAATGTGAGATGAATCTAAGATGTACTACATGTGCGCACTCATGCTGTGATCAAAAAAGGTGTGGTTGTTCATGTCACAAAAAATCATTTCATAGAACAAATCATGCGTTGTCCGGCGTAATGAGTATGTTAGCAAAACCAAAAATGAAATCACATAAGACAACAAATTTCAACTGGCACACAAACATCCTTGGTGCTATGATGCGTTTAGAGTAGGGAATTCTCTTAAACAAGTTATTTTATATTTTTGTATGGGAAATTATAAATTTGTAATAATTGGTACTATAGCTGCACTTGCAGGAATATCGGTTGCAATATTTGGAGTTTTAACAATGGGAAATTTTTCACAAGAGACATATTCTATATCTGTTGATCCAACAAAGGAAAAACAAACTCTCTTCATTATGGCACGAGTTTCTATACAGAACACTGGTACTGGATCACTGACAAATGTTGCAATTAATTATGGTGAAGGTCATAAAGACTATTTGGGAACATTGAAACCTGGTCAATTTATAATAGTTTCACCCCCACAAGGTAACTCATTACAGTATGTGATAGTAACTGGTGAACCAGGAATCTATGTTAGTAAGGTGTATAGAGAACCAATTGCAATGCCAGGGATGATGGGCTCATAAATGAAATTTCTTACTTCTGGTAAAGTAAAAGATGTTTACGAAGTAGACAGTGATAACCTTTTATTCAAATTTAGTGATCGTGTTTCTGCGTATGACGTTAAATTCAAAGATGAAATTCCACAAAAGGGAGAGGTTCTATGTAAATTTGCAGAGTTTTGGTTTGAAAATTTGGATATTGCAAATCATTTTGTAAAAAGAAAATCTGATACAGAAATAATTGTAAAAAAAATGCAAATGTTACCAATTGAGTGTGTGGTAAGAGGATATTTCTATGGAAGTATGATCTCAAGATTTCAACCAAACTCACTTGAGTTAGCTGCAAAATTACCAGAAGGACCAATTTTTGATCCTACAACAAAGTCAACTCATGATGTCCCAGTTAATCGTATACAAGCAATAGAACAAAATCTTGTTACTCCAGATGAATTTGATTGGTTATCAGGGAAATCATTAGACATTTACAATAAAATGACTAGTATAGCAGAAAAAGCTGGTTTTATACTCGCTGATCTAAAACTAGAATTTGGAAAACTAGATGGTGTTATAACTTTAGGTGACTCAATTGGTCCAGACGAGTATAGATTATGGCCTAAAGATTCCTATCAAGTTGGAAAAATTCAGGAGGCATATGATAAGCAGCTTTTGCGTGACTGGTTAACTGCTAATGGATACCAAAAACAGTTTGATGATGCACGTCGACGTGGAGAAGAACCAATTGCACCATCTATTCCATCTGAAATCATAGATAAGATGACTCAGCGTTATATCACTGCATATGAGCGTACGACTGGCAAAACACTATAACTCGAGATGATCGGTAAAAAAGTCGCGTACATCTGTATCATAATTATTGGAATGATTATTGCCTTACCGTTCAATTACATATACGGAATGGGTGGTTTTGAAGTAGATGTAGTTTGGGCTATTTTTGGAATTGTTATGATTGCTTCTGGTGTTCATTTATTAAAAAAATCAGTGATCTAACATTCTATGCATTTGAGCCATCTACAATTCTAATACACGCTTCTAGAAAATATTAACTGAAAACCCTTCATTATAGTACACTATTATTCACTCCGACTCGATTTTCCATTTGTATTAAATTCTAATATTCACATTTTAGATGATATTCAACGTGTTTAATGGCACATTTACCAAAATCTCCAGAAATTCTGGCGTTTCTATATTTGTTACAGTGCTATTATTAAATTAGTAATGCTACTATATTATATGATTATGCTATCAAATAATTAGTAGTATAAAAAAATTAATGCTTTTGGATAAAAAAATATGATATTGTGAACTTTTAGCTTAGATTTTGAGATGGTGTTATATGTCAACATTACTAGAAAAACCGATATCAGTAAATCGAATACTTGTAACTAGCATTGATCATGCAAAGGCAATAGAAGACCCTGCCAGGGCAAAAATCGTACAAATGCTGTATAATAAAAATCTCAATGCCGAACAAATTACATTACAATTAAAAAAAGAAGGTTACAAAAAAGCACTTACAACAACCAGACATCACTTAGACATACTGAAAGAGTCAGGTCTCATCGAAATTGTCAAAATTGAAGAACGCAGAGGAGCAATTACAAAATTCTATGGAACATCAACAAAGTTACTAGATTATGAAACTCCAAAAGATTTTGATCAAAAGTATTCTAGTTTGATAAAATCTACATCGTCTAAATTACAAAAAATTGTCAATACAATGTCCAAAAAAACTGGGAAGGCTACTAAATCTAATACTAAGCGTGAATTTAATCAATATTTAATGATGGAAATAGTTAATCGTGCGATGACTAATGTTTTAGAGGGAAAACCCTAGGATACCTCTATAGTCATACTTCCTAGTGTTTTTGGATTTTGAAGTATTTTCACAAAATCTCTTGGAATATCACTTGATGCATTATCACAGTTTATCGCTATTGTTCTAGAACATGTAAATGCACTTTTTCGTAAAACAATGTCTTTTGTATGTTTGAGAGATAGTTTTTTTGACCCGTTTCCCTGAATTGTGAATTTCTTATTACCAGCTCTTATTGAAAATGTAATCTTTGTTTTTGGATTTCGAATCTTTTTTTTCATTTTTTCAGGTAAATCCACACATGAAATATTTGCAGATACTCCCACAATACAATCTCCATTTGATGTTAATTCATCATCTTTTGTAATTTCTAATGTTTTTTGATGAAGTGAAAGAATATTTTTGTGGCCCTGGAACGGTATCTCAATTTTCATAAGATTCTTAGATAAAGGAGAAATAAATATCAGATTTTCCTTAATTAGACATGGATTCAAAGGCTGAAAAACTACTAAATGGAAAAAATCTGGTATTTTTGGCTACTACAATGATTGATGGTTCACCACAAGTCACACCAGTCTGGGGTAATTTTGAAGATTCACATATTCTGATAAATACTGCAGAGGGTAGATTGAAGCACAAAAACATTCTTCGTGATCCTCGTGTTGCAATTTCTGTTGTTGATACAAAAAATCCACTTGATATGACATCAATCAGGGGTAAAGTGGTCGAGATTTTACCTGATTATGATTACAAACATGCTGATTTTCTTACAATGCAGTATATTGGCAAAGAACATTATCCTTTCAAGCGTCCTGGCGAAAAAAGAATTATTCTTAGAATCAAACCAGAGAGAATCTTTGTACTTCCTGAATTAACAGTGTCTGACGACTAGTTATTATTAATATTTCTAAACTCGAATTTAGAAATATTCAGAATTTAACATGGTAGGTTTAGTATTCCTTAAACAAAGTTATGGCGTAACTACAGTGTGCGTCCAGATGAAAATAAGAATGGATTGTTTTCAAATTCAAAGCCACAAAAGATTCCAAAATTTTGGTATCCAATAATCACTGGTGTGATATTAACATGGATTATTTTCTCATTATTTTGGTAAATAATGAGAAAAAGTAGGGGTGTGTCAATTTACGATTA
>Ga0315338_1000304_pt1 | contig 139129 bp, 134 predicted proteins | sample ASW8metaG_FD_204518 | JGI IMG/M metagenome (GOLD analysis project Ga0315338, IMG submission 204518) | Ammonia-oxidizing marine archaeal communities from Monterey Bay, California, United States - ASW #8 | ecosystem: Environmental > Aquatic > Marine > Coastal | place: USA: California | collected... | reverse complement strand
CACGAACAACACACCCTTCGATCCCAACGGATCAGACACACGGGGAAGTGCAGAAGTGAACGGCCGAAACAACAATCTCGGGGCCGATGACCGAGCAACACCCACCCTACAAACAGGGTGTGACAGCGGAAATCAACGCTGGTCGAGCGCCCGCAGAATCGCCGCCGCACACTCCGCGGCCGACGACCGCGAGGTGTCCACCTCCAGGTCGTAGTGGCCCGGGTCGTGGACGGCGCGCTGCCAACGTAGGACCGGCTCGGGTACGGATCCGTCGTCGGCCGTCCCGACATAACCCGGTCCGGACTCATCCCGCCGTCGCACGATCTCGTCGAGGTCGCAGCGCACGCCGACGAACAGGGCCGGAATTCCGGCGAGCCACTCCCCCACCCGGTCGAGGATCCCCAACGACGTCGAGTAGTCGTCGTGATGGCCGACGTCGACCGTCACGTTGACACCCGTTCGCGCCAGCCGAGCCACCTCGGTGTACATCTCCTCGAACATCTGCGGGAGAGACGCCTCGAGATCGGGTCGTTCACCTCCCGGCCGCAGGCCGATGCCTGGCAACAGGTCGGCCGGCGTCGACGCCATCACCGCATCGACGCCGTGGTTGACCCACACCTTGCGACCGTCGGCTTCGAGAGCCCGGGCGATGCTGGTCTTCCCCGACCTCGGCGCACCGTTGAGGATCACCACCGATCCGCACGCCGAGGCCGCATTCATGCCAGCGTCGGTCGGTCCCGGCGGGCAGCCCACAGGAAGACCAGGCCGGCGGCGAGGAAGATCGCCGCCAACTGCAGCAAGCCGGCGAGTTGGATCCCCGTCGAAGCCAAGACCGATCCGGCGCTGTCATCTGTGGCCATCGTCCCCGAAGGAATCCCCAGGTCGCTGCCGATCGGGCTGCCCGGACTGCCTGCCTCGTCGAGGATCTCGTCGAGCAGCTCCTGGGGAAGCGGCGAGTCGTTCACATCGCCGCGGCCGGGGCGACGTCGACCAGCGGGACGAACGAAAGCAGCGCTCCGAGAATCGAAACGAGCATGAGAGCGGCAAGGGCGCGGGAGCGTCGGGATTGGTCGATCATGGGCGGCCTTGTTGAGCGCGGGGAGAGACATTTGCATTCTGAACTAGGTTCGTCGGCCCCGCCGGGATGCCCACCGTCGGTGACAGCCAGGCCTACAGGCAGGCCTCGCACTCACTACAACGTGTCGATGTTGCCGAGCTCGTCGAAGGCCTGAGTCAGCCGGGTCACGAAGGTGTCTTCGCCGGCCCGCAGCCACGACCTCGGGTCGTAGTGCTTCTTGTTCGGTGACTCCGGTCCGTCGGGGTTTCCGATCTGCCCCTGGAGATAGTCGCGGCGTTCCGCCTCGTACCCGCGGACACCGTCCCAGAACGCCCACTGGAGATCGGTGTCGATGTTCATCTTCACCACGCCGTAGGAAATTGCCTCTGCGATCTCTTCTGCGGACGATCCGGAGCCACCGTGGAACACGAAATTCACGGGATTCGGGGCGGTGGCGAACTGCTCCTGAATGTGGACCTGCGAATCGCGCAGGATGGTCGGCGTCAGCTGCACGTTGCCGGGCTTGTAGACCCCGTGGACATTGCCGAACGCGGCGGCGACCGTGAACCGGTCGCTCACCTCCGAGAGCTTCTCGTATGCGTAGGCGACCTCGCTCGGCTTCGAGTAGAGATCTTCGGGCTTGGCGTCGGAGTTGTCGACGCCGTCCTCTTCGCCGCCCGTGATCCCGAGCTCGATCTCGAGCGTCATGCCGAGAGGCTCCATCCGCTGGAGATAGGCGACGCAGAGATCGATGTTCTCCTCGAGCGACAGCTCGGACAGATCCAGCATGTGAGAGCTGAAGAGCGGCTCACCGTGAGTCGCGAAGTGCGCCTCACCGGCATCCAGCAGACCATCGATCCATGGGAGCAGCGGCTTGGCGGCGTGGTCGGTGTGAAGGATGATCCGGGCGCCGTAGTGGCCGGCGAGCGCCCGTACGTGGTGCGCACCCGCGATCGAGCCGGCGATCGACGCGTCGATGCCGCCGCCGAGGCCCTTGCCCGCGACGAACGCGCCGCCCCCGTTCGAGAACTGGATGATGGCCGGAGCGTTCACCTTCGCCGCGGTCTCCATGACCGCGTTCATGCTGTTGCTACCGATGCAGTTCGCCGCCGGCAGCGCGAAGCTTTGCCGCTTGGCGAGCTCGAATACCTGGGAGACGGCCTCGCCTGTCACCACTCCCGGACCGATATCAAGTGTGCTCATCGGCGCGATGGTATGCGTTGGCGAACACGAACGCGGTTGCGTCGTCGGACCCGTCGCCCAATGCTGCGGGCATGCGCACCCGCCTCGCCACTGACGACGACCTGGGCGCGATCCTGGCCCTCCATGCACAGCTCCAGCCTGATGATCCGATGCCCGCACCGGACGAGGCCCGCGAGCGGTACGCCGACATTCTCCGACGAGACGGCTTCGAGTTCGTGCTCCTGGTCGACGGCGCCGACGTCGTCGGTTCGATCTACGTCAACGTCATTCCGAACCTCACCCGAGCACTACGGCCCTATGCCGTGCTGGAAAACGTGATCCTCGACGAGCGCCTGCGGGGACAGGGGTTCGGCAAGCAGCTCATGACCGCGGCGCTCGACCACGTCCGGTCGGCCGACTGCTACAAGGTGATGTTGCTGACCGGATCCTCGAATCCCGACATCCACGCGTTCTATCGAGCCTGTGGTTTCGACGGCGATGCCAAGCAGGGCTACCTGGTGCGCTGGTAGGTCAACGCGTCTGACCTTCGACCCCGACCGCGTCGAGCACCTCGTCGTCATCGTTGTGGCTGTGGGTGAAGCCGAGCTCACGCTCGATCTTCACGGTGTCCTCGGAGCGGAACGCAAGAATGTAGGCCCGCCGGAAGCCGTCGGAGTGGTTTCCCCCCGACCCATGCATGACCCGCTCGTTGTGGACCGTCACATCCCCGCGCGAAATCGGCACGGGCACGACCTGGTCATCGTCATGAAGGTCGGTTCCCAGTGCGTGGGACTCACCTCGATCACCGAACTGGGCGACATGAGGCCGGAGATCAGCCTCGTCGTTGGTGGCCGGCACGAACCGCATGCAGCCGTTCTCGATCGTCGAATCGTCGACGGCCATCCACGTCGTCGCCGTCCGAGTATCGGGAGTATCGGGCCAGTAGGCCATGTCCTGATGCCAGGCGAAGACTGCGTCCTCCTTGTACGGCTGCTTGGCCAGAAGTTGGTCGTAGTCAAGCGTCATTCCGTCGCCACACAGCTGCCGGGCGACGGAGGCCGCTCGCCGCTCGTACACGTTGTCCTGCCAGGCCGGGAAGTACCGCCGCGGCAGCATCACATTGACAATCGAGTAGTCGCCGGGCTCGCGGCCGTAATCCCCGGCCATGTCGCAGAAGTCCTTGCCGGGGACCTCGATCTCCCGGCGAAGAAAGCGGTCGTAGTCGGCCTCCAGGCCGGCCACCTCGTCCTCGGTGAGGAGCCCGCGCAGATGCACGTAGCCGTACTCGCGAAAGTGCGCCTTCTCCTCGTCGCTCACGACGTAGTCGTCGCCGTCGATGCGATTGTTTCCACCCGCATGGGCCGCGTCAGCCATGGGTGCCCTCCTCGAATGCCTGCCGGTACGGGGCCATGTCCATACCCGCATACCGTACGCCGACATCCGTGATCGTCTGCTCGTTCCAGTAGTCGTGGCCGGGAGCAGGAACCCCGAAGAGCTCACGCTCTCGGGGCGTCGCTCGACCAAGAATGTCCTGCCACGCCGGATCGTTCCCGGTATCGGGCCAGGAACGGCGGCCAAGCCAAGGCGCGTCGCGGGCCATGAAGTCGGCGAGGAAGGCGAAGCGGCTGACCGACTCGCCGGTCATGGAGGAGCCGCGATGAAAGACATCGGTCGTGTAGATCAACAACGTGCCGGCCGAGCCGGTCACCGCGACCTCGTCGGCCACGAACGGATTCGTCGTCAGCCTCCGGGTCGACAGCGGGAAGGAGTCACCAACCGACCGCGGCACGACCATGGTCGGACCGTTCTGCTCCGTGACATCCGACAGCAAGAGGAACGTCGTCATCTGTGGCCAGCGACGGTCGGCGCGAGGCACCAGCAGGTTGTGGTTGCCGAAGTCGCGGTGAGGAAGCTGGTCGTAGTCAACGCCACCGCTGTACTTCGCCCAGGCCTCCACCTTGTAGAGCGACAGTTCGCTGGTGCCACAGAAGCGTTCTGCGGCGTGGACCAGGTCGGGATGATGGGCAAGGCGATTCAGGCGCCAACTGCCGAACGGGAATTTGCCGTTGCCTCCGAACTGGTGCGCGACCAAGTCGGCGTAACGGTCCGGATCGTCGAAATAGGCGTCGTGTGTCGGGAAGACCTCGGTGAACGCGTCCTGGGCATCGGTCAGCTCATCGCCGCGAAGAAACCCGTCGACGAGCGTGAAGCCCTGCTCGCGTACCTCATCCAGCGCTGCATCCGAAACTCGCACGGCCCTCCCTCGCCAGACCGTAGTGTCGTGCACGATGACGACGATCGACGCCGTACCCGTGATTCGGGCAGCCGAACTCGACGACCTCGATCTCGTGGTCATCCGCCGCCTCGACTTCCTGGCCGAACACCGCGGTCTCGACCGCGACCGGCTCGACCCTGAGTTCGTCGAGGTCGCCCGAGCCTTTCTCCAGCGCACCCATTGCCGAACGTTCCTCTCCTGGTTCGCGGACATCGACGACACCTGCGTGGGCATCATCTCGGTGATCATCTCCGACGCGCCGCCCCGCCCGGAAGACATGCGCAGCACCGATGGCTACATCGTCAACATGTACGTCGACCCCGCGCACCGAAGCAAGGGCATCGGCCGACTTCTCGTCGATCGGGCCATGGCCGACGGCGAGGCCGCCGGGGTGCGTCGGTTCTCGCTGTACGCCACCGACGACGGCCGTCCGCTCTACGAGTCCGTCGGGTTCGTCGACGAACCGGGCTGGATGAATCGCTACACCTAGTCAGCCCAGAGAACCGAAGACTTCGCGGGCGTGAAGGGTGTCGTTGTACTCCTTCACTTCGATGATCTCGGCGCCCCGAAAAACGAAGAGCATGTGGTACTGGTTCGCATAGACCGCACCGGTCGTGAGTTCGGCGTGGCTCGACACCTCCGCCGCGACCCGATCACCTTCGGCGGTCATCGCGTGGACGATGAAGTCGATTCCACCCGTGACGAAGATCGGCATCGGGTCGACGATGATCTCCTTCATCTTCGCGATCGGGTTGATCCGAGCCGGCGGGTTGCCCCCGCCCGACCACGTCGCGTCGACGGCGAATAGCTCCCACATCTCGTCGAAGCGCCGTTCGTTCATCAGCGCGTAGAAGCGTTCGATGGTGTCTCGATTCGCTTCGGTGGTCATGCCGGAAGGAATCCGACCTGTCCGGTGAAGGCCATCGAGCCATCGGGAATGTCGGGCAACGCGTCGGGCCGGGTGGTGAGGGTGCGCAGCGACGGCGCCCCGATGCGATCGGCGACTGAGCGGAGCTCCCCAGCGTCGAGACCGAACGCACGAATGCCGTTCGCCCCCAACATCCGTTGCGCCGAGGCCGGACCGACGTCGCCAAAGGTGTTGCGCAGCGACAGCTGCGTGATCGGCTCGGCCGCGGGATCATCGACCTTCACGAAGGTGCCTTCCACATGCGGGTAGTCCGAGCCCCAGACGACGTTCGTGTCGTATCCGTGGGTCTCGGCGTCCTCCGCCATGCCCGGCGATAGGAAGCTCGCACCGATGAAGACGTTCGACGCCGCGTACTCACTCGGCAACTTGGCCAGGGCCATGTCGGGGCCGAAGCGGCCGCCGACCACGTCCATCTCGTGAAGCGTCTGTCGCCACCACCCCTCGAACTGCTCGGTGATGACGAGCCGCAAGCCCGGATGCCGCTCGAAGACGCCGCTCATCGACAACCACCACACGGCTCGGCGAGCCATGTAGCCACCGCTCTCGAAGATCATGATCGCCGTACCCGAGGGACCACCGTGGTAGTCGAAGTGGGCGGCGCCGCTGGCGTGGGTGACGAGGGCCATGTCGAGTTCGGCCGCTGCGGCCCAGAACGGGTCCCACCGCGGATCGTTGTACTCGATGTGGTTCGGTCGCGACGGCGGCGGGAAGTTGATCGCCTTCAGGCCCGACTCGCGGCAGCGCCTCATCTCCACGATGGCCGCATCGATGTCCCACGTGGGCAGGTAGGCGAGCCCGATGTGGCGGGCGGGTTCCACCGAGCAGAAGTCAGCCAACCACCGGTTGTAGATCTCGTAGGCAACGGCGCCTCGTTCGAAGTCGTAGATCGTCCAGAGGCCCTGACCGACCCAGGGGAAGTTCTCGCCGTTCTGGCTGAAGTGAAAGAGGACCTGACTGGCGATGCCCTCGGCGTCCATGTCGGCGATGTTGGCAGCCGGGTCGTAGTGGCCGGGCAGCGAGAGGTTCGGATGCTCGAGCGGCGGCGCGGCGCCGGATTCGGCCGCCAGGCGGACGGCCTTCTCCGCGAGGTACTTCTGTTTCGACATGTCGTTGTCGAACTCCTCGAGCCACCCCTCTGGGCAGTACTGCCGGAGGTCTTCCTCGAGTCGCGGGCCGACGTGACTGTCGCTCGACACGATCACGGCGGGTTGATCAAGCTCCGCCTCGGACAGGTCCTGAGTGCTGCTCATGGCTCGACGCTAGGAGTACGCGCCGTTTACGGTCAACGTCGTGGATGACCTGAACGGACGTGTCGCAGTGGTTACCGGTGGGGCGAGTGGCATCGGGGCCGCGCTCGTGGAGACCTTCGCCGCCGCCGGCATGCGCACGGTCGTCGCCGATATCGACCTCGATCGGGCAACCTCGGTCGCGGCCGAAGCATCCGCGTCAGGCGCCGACTCGATCCCGGTTCACGTCGACGTCGCCGACCCCGCGTCCGTTCAGCTGCTGGCCGACAAGGCCTACGAAGCCTTCGGCGCGGTCCACGTTCTCTGCAACAACGCCGGCGTCCTGCTTTTCAAAGGCTTCGGTGACTCGATCATCGAGGACTGGCAGTGGGTCTACGGCGTGAATGTCATGGGCACGGTCCACGGGGTTTCGGCGTTCCTCCCCCGCATGCAAGCGGGCGGCGAGGAAGGCCACATCTTCAACACCTCGTCCATCGCCGCGCTAGGGGCCACCGGAATCTACGGCACGTCGAAGGCCGCGATCCTGTCGCTCACCGACGCGCTGGCCGATGAGTTGGCCGACTCGCCGATCCGGGCATCGGCGCTCCTTCCGGGCATGGTGCGTTCCCTCATCACCGATGCCGAACGGAACCGGCCGGCCGACAAGGGCCGCTTGGTCAACGACCCCACCCGAGAGTTCGCCGGGCTCGTCGGTCTCGAACCGTCCACCTGCGCCGAGCGGGTGCTCGAGGCCCTCCACACCGGCGAGCGCTACGTATTCGCCGGCATCCCCGAAGGGGCGTTCGATCTGGAGACCGCCCACACCCGTCGCTTCACCGAACTGATGGCCGCCATCCAGGCCGGAGTCGTGCCCGACAAAGGTTGAGCGACAGGTGGGACAGGTGTCTGACCCCAGGTGGGACAGGTGGGTGGGACAGGTGTCAGACACCAGTCCCATCTTGGTCAGTCGGCGACGGAGTCGGGGGAGGTCCAACCGAGCGGGAGGTAGAGGCCGGCGGCGAGGTTCTCGTGCATGCCGTAGCCGATGCGACCGTCGTTGGTCTCGTGACGACACAAGGTCTCGTTGAGGAACGCGATCTCGAGCCGCTCGGTGGGTTCGCCGACGGGAGTGTCGACGAACTCGACCTTCAGGTCGGCGCCCTGCCAGACGCCGTGGCCCCAGTAGCCGTCGTACATGTAGCCCGATCCCGCCTTCAGATACACCGTGCGCAGGGGTGTGGTCGTGATCCGCAGGTCGCTCGCGCCGTCGCCGCTGAACCAGATCTCCGCCTTCTCGACCTCGCGCGTGCCGGGAAAATAGGTGATGTCGATCTCGGGGCGACCCAGGTGTTCGGGCTCGCGGTCGTCGCCGAGGTTGTAGAGCCTCACCGCTTCCTCGAGGACGCGTCGACCCGCGTGGTCGTTGTCGATCGTGATCTTGACCATGTGATCATCGAACTGAATGGGCAGCCAGTTGTGAAAGAACCCCATCGACATGTCGGGATGGATTTTGCCGCCGATGCCCTTCGGCTCCGGCTCGCCGACGCCATGGCGCACTCCCCAGCTGTGATCCCGGGCTCCCATCCATCGATCGGGGGTGATCTCGTAACGGGTGCCGTCGACCTCGAGCCATCCCTCGTAGGAGCCGACGTGGGCCAGCCGGTAGGTGTCCTGCGTCTGTCGCTGACCGACGTGGGTGATGGACTTGGGCTCCGCCAGCGCCTCGGTCATCGCCTTGAAGGTCAGGTCGCAGGAAAGGCCCCACTCGTTCTCGTCGCAGGTGAGACGCAGTTCGCGTAGCCCCTCGATCACCTCGACCTTGAGCGGGCCGACGGAGGTGTCCATCCGGTCAGAGCCGAGTTCCCGCGACGACCGGACGGTCACCTGGTGGTCGCCGTGAGACACGGTCACGAACGCGTCGGTCACCCCTAGGTTGGGGTACTGACCCATGCCGAACACCATGAACAGCGAGTCGTCGGACCCGTGCATGTTGAAGTAGTAGCGGTCGTAGAAGTGGCGATCACCCGTGTAGACCGTGTCGATCGGCTCGGGGAACTGATGGATCAGGAAGTCGTCACCGGGGCTGAGAGGCATGCCCGCAGTTTGTCCCGTCCCCCCTGCCAAGGTCCAACCGATCTCGGCTCCCCGTCGGGGACAACAGGATCAGTGGGGAACGCGGGCGAGAACGTCCCAACGCACGGCACACGCCATCATTCCTGAGAGCATCTTCTCGAAGCGCTGGCGAGTGCGGTCTTCCGGCGGCGCGCCCCCGGTGATGACACCGTTCAGACTCGTGGCGGCCGATGTGCAGTGGAACTGCAGACTCGCGGCGGCATCGTCGAGCACCTCGTCGCGGGACCAGTCGGGGCCCCCCGCCGCGGCGAGCGCCGCCCGATAGGTGTCGAGCAGCGAGTCTTCTTCCGCGATCGACTCCTCGTTGGCACCGAGGCCCAAGAACCAGGCGAGGTCGCCTCCGGGGAAGCTGCGCATCGGTGTCTGCCAGTCGAAGACGACCGGTCCGTCGGCGCCGAAGAAGATGTTGTCGAACTCATAGTCGCCGTGGATCAACGTCCATGGCCGTTCACCGACGCGATCGAGCCAGGTCTCGGTGTCGTGGATCCAAGTGCGCTCGAAGAAGTCGAGGATCTCGACGGGAGCCATGTCGGGGCGGGCCGATCGCAAGGCCGGCCAGTTCTCCTGGATGATCGGAATGCCGAGGCGGAGCGACGGAAGCGACCAGTCGATCGCCCAATCGAGATCGCCGTAGGTCGGGTTCTGCCAGAACTGACCGTGCATGGTTCCGAGCTGCGCAACGAGCGTTGCGAAATGGTCGATCGACGGCGGGTGGAGAATGTCGCCCGACTCACCCGCGATCTTCTCGATCAGGAGCACGCCTCGTCCCGACGTCTCGTCGTATTCGTTGACAAAGCACTTCGGCACCCGCATCGGCACCGAGTCGGCGAGGTCGCGATAGAAGCCGTGCTCCCGCTTGTAGGAGTTCATGACCTCGTTGTACATCCGTGCCATGTCGTCATCGAGCGGACATTTGCCGATCATGGTGCTCGGGAGGTCGGTCGCACCGGCGTAGGTCACGTTGATGACCATGACCTCGCCCATGATCCCGCTGAAGCCGTCGAGCGGGCTCGCAACGACGGACGTGACGTCTCCGTCGTGGCCTCCCGCCTGAAGTCGATCGGAGAGGAACTCGGGAGTGAGCTCGGAGAGCGATGCAGGCAGCTGACTCATGACGTGACCTCCCGTGGTCTTCGCCGAACGTAGTTCAGGAGAGAGCGGCGGCACGAAGAACGGAAGCGAACTCGGCTCGGCTGATGTGGCTTCCGAGATCGCCCACGACCACGTCTTCGGCCGTGGCCCCTGCGGCCGCGCCGCTGAGGCCGCCGGCCGGCGGACGATCGGTGAGCTGGTCAAGACGCAGAACCAGAGCGAGGGCCTCGCCCGGACGAAGCGCGTCCTCGGGAGAGAACGTGGTCGCACTCGTGCCCGTGACGACACCGCTCGCCCACAACCAGTCGACGGCGGGACGGAAATGATCGCCGGCGAAGACGTCGACAAACGGCGCGGCTGCAGTCGTGAGAGGAGCACCGTGGAGTCGCCACAGCAACGACGCCGCCTCTCCGCGGGTGATCGGATCATCGGGGCAGAACCGTTCGGGAGCGCAGCCGACGGTGACACCGAGGTCGGTCAGCCAGGCGATGTCGTCGAGACGCTCGTCGCCACCGACGTCGCAGAATCCGGCAACCGTCGCGGCATCGGTCGCGCAGGCAATGCGTCCGCCTCCGACCCAGACGAACTCCCACGCTTCCGGATTCGGGCCCATGCTCTCGCCACCGACGGGGTACGACGGGATGAAACCGAAGAGCTTCGCGCGGGCGAAGTCGAACTCTGAGAGCCAGGCGTAGGCCGTTGTGTTGATGAACCCAGCCCCGCTGCGTCCGATCTGACCGATGTCGACTGCATAGCCACTGTGGTGCTTCGAGTAGCCGGGCGGGGCACTCGTTCGCAGCGCGGCGTCGATCGCACTCGCGCTGGTGCCACCACCGAGCCTTCGACGGAACAACGACTGTTGATCGGCGAGATCCCGATACGCCGACGTGATGGTCAAGGAGATGCCATCAGCCCGGGCGGCCGCTTTCATCGCCGTCCACGCCTCGGCGGCCGGCGCTTGAAGTTCACGGCCATCGACGGCCACCAATCCGGTGTTTGCGACCGGGCGGCGGACGTAGCCACGCTCCTCAGCCGCGTCTCGGATTCGTTGATCGAGTGCGGCGTCGCCCGTGATCTCGATGAAGAGGTCGTAGACCTCATCGGGGGGTTGCTCCGCACCGCGGAGGTTCGCGTCATCGAATATCGCGAGGTAGGTGGCGGCGTCGACAAGGCTCGGCGCGTCCTGCGCCGCGGCGGGCGAGGTTGCCAGCAGACCCACCACCAGAGCAGCGCGAAGCACTGCACCCGAGACTCGACGAAAATCACCCACGTGGGAAAGGTACGACACGATGAGCCACCCACGCAGCCGCCCCGCTCAATAGCGCGGCCGGGCCCGAGAAGCGCAGGATGGTCGGAAAGCGGGTGAAGAAGTGGCGCACGCCACCAGCGGCATCGGCGAAGAGAATGTCGAACACCGCAATGATCGCTACGACAAACACGGCGACGCTGACCCGCACCACGATCGAACGCAAAACGGGAGTCACATCGGCTGCGGGCGTGGTTGCCACCAATACGGCGGCTCCGAGGAGAAGCAGGCCCGCTGTCGGCGTCGCTCCCGTCAGCGCGCTTCGAACACCGTTGCGATCGAGCTGCCCGTCGATCAATCGACCGAGAATGGGCGCGGCGACAATGAGCGCGGCCGCCAACGTGACGACGAGGGCGACAACCTCACGGGCCTCATCCCACGGGACCGGCGCCGGCCCGAGGTCATCGGATCCAGCGGAACCCATCGATCAGCCGACGAGCGCGAGGAACGCGTCGTTGGCCAGGCTGTCGATCGGGCCGGGCGCGAGGCCGAATCCGATCGTGAGCACGAGGGCCACGCCAACCGCGAGAGCCGCGGTCGGATGCACCGAGATCGGCTCGTTGTCGTCCTCGGCAGCAGTGCCGAGGTACATCGAGAGGACGATCCGGAGATAGAGGAATGCCGAGATGACCGCAGTGATCATCGCGACCACCGCGAGCCAGTAGGAGCGAGCATCCACGGCCGCTCCGATGATCTCGAACTTGGCGACGAATCCCGTGGTGAGCGGCACTCCGGCCTGGCCGAGCAGGAACAACGTGAGGGCGAAGGCCAACATCGGATTGCGGCCGCCGAGACCGTTCAGGTCGTCGAGGCTCGTGCCCCGGTCGCCGCGCCCGGACACGATCGACAGCACGCCGAAGGAACCAATGACCATGAAGGCGTAGGCGGCGACGTAGAAGACCACGGCAGCGACACCGCGGTCGGTTGCCGCCTGCACGCCGACCAGGATGAACCCGGCGTGAGAGATCGAGGAATACGCGAGCATCCGCTTGGCGTCGCGCTGCACGATCGCCAGCACGGCACCGACCACGAGCGTGGCGATGGCGAGCGCGTAGATCGCCGGCTGCCAGTCCTCGCGGTAGTCGAGGAACGTGAGGTAGAAGACCCGGACGAGGGCGGCGAAACCGGCAGCCTTGACGGCCGAGGCCATGAAGGCGACAACCGGAGTTGGTGCTCCCTGGTAGACGTCGGGCGTCCATGAGTGGAACGGCACCGCCGCGACCTTGAAGCCGAAGCCCACGAGCAGCATCGCGAAACCGGCAAGCAGCATCGCGTTGTCGGTGATGACGACGGTGTCGAGGTAGTCGCGGATCTCTACCAGGTTGAGGGAGCCAGTGGCCCCGTAGACCATCGCCATGCCGTAGAGCAGGAACGCCGATGAGAAAGCGCCGAGCACGAAGTATTTGAGCCCGGCCTCGAGCGATTCGGAGCGACGGCTGTGCATCGCGGCCATCACGTAGACGGCGATCGAAAGCGTCTCGAGACCGAGGAACAAGACGATCAGATCGTTGGCGCCGGCCATCAATACGCCACCGGCAGCCGACAGCATGAGCAGGACATACATCTCGACGCCGTCGATGCCCTCGCGGCGGAGATAGTTGTCGAGCAGCAGCGCGGTGAGCGCGACCGCGAGGGCGATCACGCCGCCGAAGACGAGGGCGAACCCATCGACGCCGTACTGACTTCCGAAGACGGCGATCGGTCCCCCACCGGAGCCGATGCCGAGCAGTGCCTCTTCGGGACTGGGGTTGATCAGGCGGACTGAGTCGGTCCAGAGTTCGACGGTCGCCACAAAGGAGACAAGCCCGATCGCGACGGTGAACGCGGCGTCGAACCCGATCTCGAGAGAACGCACGAAGGCGGCGGAGAGCAGAAGCACCGCGATGAGACCGACGTAGAAGAGCGGCTCTCCGATGTCGTCTCGCACGCCGGCAAGCGGCACGTCGTCGCCGGCGAGGCCACCGACGATCCACATTGCGAGTACGGCGATCGGACCGATTGCCGTGGTAGCCGCGGCATTCAAGTCGTCGGGCATCCGCTTCACGATCGAGCGGAACATGATGAGCAGCACCGCGCCGACGGCGAGCGCAAGCACCGGGGCCAGGCCGGACCACACGACATCGGGCGTCACGACGGGATCAGCGATCTGGAACTGCATCAGTGATCCCCTTCCTCGGCGCCCTCGCCATCGTCGGCGTGGTCACCGCCTTCGACCGGGGCGATGATGTTGGCCGTGGGCTCATCGAAGTCGGGGACATGATCCTCGACGTGTTGAATGAGCGCGTCGACCGCAGGCTCCATACGTTCGATCACCGGCTTCGGATAGATGCCCATGAAGAAGATGGCGACCAGGAAGGGCAGCATGATCAGGCCTTCACGGAATGTGAGGTCCTGCATCGTGGCGTTGTCGCCCTCGGCCGGGCCGTGGAACACCCGCTGGTAGGCCCAGAGCAAGTACAGCGCCGCGATGATCACGCCGGTGGCGGCGACTACGGCCCACCAACGGTGCGCCGCGAAGGCACCGATGAGCGTGAGGAACTCGCCGACGAATCCGTTGAGACCCGGGAGCCCGATCGACGACAACATCACGATCATGAAGACGCCGGCGAAGATCGGAGCCGGCTTCTGCAGGCCGCCGAGTTCACTGATCTGACGGGTGTGGCGACGGTCGTAGATCCAGCCGACAAGCAGGAACAACGCGCCGGTCGAGACGCCGTGGTTGACCATCTGGAGGATGCCACCCTCGATGCCCTCGGTGTTCAGCGAGAACGTGCCGATCACGATGAAGCCGAGGTGGGCAACCGATGAATACGCGACGAGACGTTTGAGGTCGCGCTGCATCGTGGCCGCGATGGCGCCGTAGATGATGCCGATGGTGCCGAGCGTGACAAGGGCCGGAGCGAACCAGACCGCGGCCTCGGGGAAGAGATAGATGCCGAACCGCAGGAACCCGTAGGTGCCCAGCTTGAGCATCACGGCGGCGAGGATGACCGAACCGGCCGTCGGCGCGTTGGTGTGGGCGTCGGGCAGCCAGGTGTGGAGCGGGAAGAGAGGGACCTTCACCGCGAACGCGAGCGCGAACGACAGGAAGATCCAGCGCGCCGTCGTGGTCGCGATGGCCTGCGACTCCGCGAGCTCGACGAGGTTGAAAGTGAGGATGCCGGTCTCAGCCTCGTTGAGGAACGCCAACGACAGGATGCCGACGAGCATCAGCGCGGAGCCGAACATCGTGTAGATGAAGAACTTCGTTGCCGCGTAGGCGCGCTCGCCGTGGCCCCACTTGCCGATGAGGAAGTACATCGGGATGAGCACGATCTCGAAGAACACGAAGAAGGCGAAGAGATCGAGGGCGAGGAACACGCCCATACAGCCGGCCTCGAGCACGAGCAGCCAGGCGAAGTACGCCTTGGGTTCATGTTCCGCGTCGATCGCGACGATCGTCAGAGGGAAGATCAGGCCGGTGAGCACGACAAGCCAGAGCGAGATGCCGTCGACACCGAGCGTCCACGAGATGCCCAGGTCCTGGATCCACGTGTGGGTGTCGACCAGTTGGAAGTCGGCGGCATGAGCGGTCTGGAAGTCGGTGAGGACCCAGATCGCCAGCGCGCCCGTGGCGGCCGACACGAGGAAGGCCACCTGCTTGAAGTGCTCCGGCCGGTTGTTCGGGAGCAGCAAGAGGAACAGCGCGCCGAGTACGGGCAGGATCACCAGCGCCGAGAGCACCGGGAACGTGGCAGCGACGGAATCGGTCGCTTCGGTGGCGAGAACCTGGGTGGAGAGAACCTGGGTGGAGAGAAGCAGAGAAGACATCAGAAGTTCGCCCTCGACAGGAACCAGAGAAGCAGGGCAATCGCCCCGATCGCGACCATGGCGGCGTAGGACCGGACGAGGCCGGACTGGATTCGACGGAGCTGGCCACCGCTGTCACGCACGAGCCGGCCGACGCCGTTGACCGCGCCATCGACGAACGTGGCGTCGAACCAGGCGACCAGGTCGAAGCTCTTGCGTCCGGGACCACCCATGAAGTTCGAGATCGACTCGTCGAAGCGCCAGCCTCGAGCGAGGATCGGCAGCTCCACCTTCGAGGCCGGGTACCGGCCCTTGAGGTAGACGGCCACGGCGGCGGCAATTCCTACGGCGCCGCCGAGCACGGCCACGATCGCCAGCATCCACTTCACACTCGCGGAGCTCGTGAGGTGGGCAGGATGGACGAGGGTGGGCTCGAGCCAGTGATCGAGGAAGTGAAGGTCGCTCGTGAACGGGAGGTTCATCACGCCCGCCACCATCGCCGCGCCGGCCAGAACCACGAGCGGGAGCGTCATCTGCCACGGCGATTCGTGGGGGTGGTACTCGCGCCGAGCGCGGGCCGCGTCGGTCAGATCCTCGTCGGAAACAGTGCCGACCGCCGGCTCGTTGAAGAGGTCGAACTCGATCGACCCGCTGCCCATCGAGGCGGCGGCGACCGACGCCACTTGACCCTGCGCGGCCCGGACCGCATCGCGGGCGGCGTCGACCGCGGCAGTGGCTTCCTCGACCGAGACGTTCGCCTTTTCGACGCCGTCATTGGCCTTCTCGAGATTCTTGGTCGCCTTGTCGAAGGCCTTCTCGTCGGAGGCGTCAGCGGCGGCCATCTCGGTCTCGCGGGTGACCAGCTTCTCCTGGGCCTTCTCGAGCTTCTCGGTCGCCTTGACCACGGCTTCTTCCGCTCCGCCGATGCCGGCTTCCGCCTCGGCGACCGCATCCTCCGCGGCCTGCACCTTCATGGCGGCGAGTTCTTGGACTTCCTCGGGGCGGACGTCGGCAAAGCGGTAGCGGCCGAAGAAGGTCATGAAGACCTGGCGGCTCATGTAGAAGGCCGTGAGGATGGCGGTGATGAAGCCGACGGCCCAAAGGGCAACGTTGTCTTCCCACGCGAATGCCAGGATCTCGTCCTTGGACCAGAAGCCGGCGAACGGCGGCACGCCGGCGATCGCGAGCCAGCCGATGATGAAGGTGATCGAGGTGATCGGCATCAACTTGCGGAGCCCGCCGTAGTGGCGCATGTCCTGGTCGTTGTCCATGCCGTGGATGACCGAGCCCGAGCCGAGGAACAGCAGCGCCTTGAAGAATGCGTGGGTGATCATGTGGAAGATCGCGGCGACGTAGGCGCCGGTGCCGATCGCCAGGAACATGTAGCCCAGCTGACTGACCGTGGAATAGGCCAGCACCTTCTTGATGTCGTTCTGGGCAACCGCGATGGTCGCCGCGAAGAGTGCCGTCGCCGCGCCGATCCAGGCAATCGTTGTGGGTGCCCAGGCGGCCGAAACGTCGATCACGCCGTTCATGCGGGTGAGCAGGTAGACGCCGGAGGTGACCATGGTGGCCGCGTGGATGAGGGCCGAGACAGGGGTCGGGCCCGCCATCGCGTCGGGGAGCCAGACGAACAGCGGGATCTGGGCCGACTTGCCCGCCGCGCCCACGAGCAAGAGCATCGTGATCGCGGTGGCGGTCGACTCCGAGATGCCGGCGGCGTTCTCGAAGATGTCGGTGTACTGAATCGAGCCGATCGTCGTGAACGTGAGGAACATGGCGACCATGAATCCCCAGTCACCGATGCGGTTGGTGACGAACGCCTTCTTGCCGGCCGAGGCGTTGGCCTCGTCGGTGAACCAGAAGGCGATGAGGAGGTACGAGCAGGCACCCACGCCCTCCCAACCGAGGAAGGTGAGAAGCATGTTGTCGCCGAGCACGAGCATGAGCATCGAGAAGGCGAAGAGGTTCAGGTAGAGGAAGAACTTCGAGTACTTCGGGTCACCGTGCATGTACCCGATCGAGTACAGGTGGATCAGCGCACCCACGCCGGTGATGAACAGCGTCATCGTGACGGAGAGCGGGTCCACGAGGAAACCGATGTCGACCTGGAAGTCGCCGGCCGGCACCCACTCGAAGAGCGTCTGCACATATTGGCGATCGTGGGCGTCTTCACCGAGCAAGCCGACGTAGACGAGGACCGACGAGGCGAACGACCCGACCATCGCCAACGTGGCGAGCCAACCGGCGCGCGGCTCGCCCAACTTCGGGCCCATGAGCATGAGCAAGAGGAACCCGGCCAGCGGGAACGCGGGAATCAGCCAGACTGCTTCGACCATCGCCCTACCCCCTCAGCACCGAGATGTCGTCGGCGGTTGCACCGTCGCGTCGGCGGTTGATCGCCACCACGAGGGCGAGACCCACCACCACCTCGACTGCCGCGACCACGAGCACGAAGAAGACGGCGATCTGGCCGCCCACGTCGTTGAGCTCGGTGCCGATGGCGACGAACGTGACGTTGACCGCGTTGAGCATCAGCTCGACGCACATGAACATGACCAGCGGATTGCGCCGGATCAGAAGACCGACCGCACCGATGGCAAACAGGATGGCGGAGAGCACGAGGTACCACTCGGTGCTGACTTCGATTGCGGCGAGCATGGTCACTCCTCCCCCCCTTCCTCATCCAAGGTGGGACTGGTGTCAGACCCCAGTCCCAGGTGGTCGGAGTCGTTGGCTCCGAAGGGGGTGGGGGCGGGGACGGCCATCGAGGCGGGCTCGAGGTCGTCGAGGAGGTCCTCGCCCTTGATGCTGCGGGTGAGTACCACGGCCGCGATGACGGCGATGGTCAGGAGGCCGGCGGTGATCTCGAACGAGAGTGCGTAGTCGCTGAACAGAACCCGACCGATGCGCTCGATGTCGGTGTATTCGCTGTTCAGCGCTTTGTCGCCGGCGACGCGAACTTGCCCCGTGAGGCCATCGGTGGCGACGACGGTGATCACCACGGCGAGTCCGAGCAGCGCCGCGCCGACGATGGCGGCAATGGGCTGCTGACCCGCGATGGGCTCCTTGAGTTGCCATTCCTCGGCCTTGTCCACGCCGAGCAGCATGATGACGAAGAGGAACAGGATGACGATGGCGCCCGCGTAGACGACGATCTGCACAGCGGCGAGGAAGTGGGCTTCCTGCACCACGAACAGCAGGGCGACGCCCATCAGGGTCTGCACGAGGAACAGGGCCGAGTGGACGGGATTCTTCGATGCGACGACGCCGAGGCCGCCGGCCAGCACGATGATCGCGCCGACGATGAAGGTGATTGTTTCGTAGTCGGGCATCAGGACTCGCCCTCTTCGTCTTCGGCTACTCCGCCGGTGGCCGACTGGCCGAGCTCGGGATCGCGCACGCCGTAGCCGAGCTCGCCGGCCCAGTGCACGACTCCCTCGTAGCGATGATCGCCGGAGGGCGAAGTGGCTCGCATCCAGCCGGAGGTCATGACGTCGTCGCCCTCACGCCAGTCTTCCCACGGCAACTTCTGCGGGAGACCATCGTCGCCGACGACGAGTTCGTCCTTGGTGTAGATCGCATCGTCGCGATTGGCGAACGAGAACTCGAACAGCTTGGTCTCGGTGATCGCCTGCGTCGGGCACGCTTCGACGCAGAGGTCGCAGTGGATACAGCGCAGGTAGTTGATCTCGTAGACGTAACCGAAGCGTTCTCCCGGAGAGGTGGGCTCCTCGGGATCGTTGTCGGCGCCGCGCACATAGATGCACTTGGCCGGACAAACACCGGCGCACAACTCGCAGCCGATGCACTTCTCCATGCCGTCTTCGTAGCGGTTGAGGACGTGACGGCCGTGAAGACGCTCGGTCTTCTCTCGCTTCTCGTCGAGCTTGCCCTCGGGGGCCTTGCCGCCTCGGTAGTCGACCGTGAGGGTCGCACCGGTGTCGGTCGACTTGAAGAGCTTCTTGAAGGTGACGGCAAAGCCGCGGAAGTAGTCGGTGATGTCAGCCATGGTCGACCCCTTCTCGTTCGAGGCGTTCTTCTCGAGCGGTTCGGACCGCCGCCATGAGCAGGCCGGCCATCAGGAGGCACACAGCCATGAAGCCGACCACGAATCCGGCAGTCTGATAGCCGCTCCAATCCTGGTTGTCGCCAACCCGGAGACCGGCGAGCAGCAGGAACCAGGCGAGGGCGAGAGGGATCAAGACCTTCCAGCCGAGATCCATGAGTTGGTCGTAGCGGAAACGGGGCAGCGTTGCCCTGACCCAGACCAGCGCCCAGAGGAAGACCATCGTCTTGGCGAAGAACCAGATGATTCCCCAGATCCAGTACGGCCCGAAGAGAACGGGGCCGGCCGGGCCACCCAGGAAGAGGGTGACGGCAATGGCCGACATGGTGATCTGGTTCATGAATTCGGCGAGGAAGAAGAGCGCGAATCGGATGGACGAGTACTCGGTGTGGAACCCGCCGACGAGTTCCTGCTCAGCCTCGACCAGGTCGAAGGGCGGGTGGTTGAGCTCAGCCGTACCGGCGATGAGGAAGATCACGAACGGCACGAAGCCGGTGATGATCAGATTCCAGTTCGGGATGATCCCGCCGAAGCCGCCGGCGGCCTGGTCGGCAACGATGTCGTGGGTCGAAAGCGAGCCGGATTGCAGGACGACGGCTGCGATCGCGAGTCCGAGGGCCGCTTCGTAGGAGACCATCTGGGCCGAGGCTCGAACAGAACCGAGCAGCGGGTATTTCGAGCCGGACGACCAACCGGCGAGCATGATGCCGTAGATCGCCAGCGACGACATCGCCAGGAAGAAGAGGATGCCCACTGGCGGGTCGGCGACCTGGAGGAACGTGTGGTTGTCGCCCCAACCGAACACGCCGGTCTGGACCGTGCCGTCGCCGACCTCGGTGACCCGGCGGAAGTCGCCGCCGAGCGGGACGATCGCGAAGACGAGGAACGCGGGAACGAGCGAGAGATAGGGCGCCAGCTTGAACACGAACCGGCTCGACTTGTCGGGGATCAAGTCTTCCTTCATGAAGAGCTTGATGCCGTCGGCGAGGCTCTGGAGGATGCCCCACTTGCCGGCCACGCTCGGGCCGATGCGGTTCTGGAAGTCGGCGATGACCTTTCGCAAAAACCAGATGTTGAGCATCACGGCGACCAGCAGGAATGCGAAGGCGACGCCGACCTTGAGCAACACCCACAGGACGTCGTATCCGTCGACGCCGTTGGTGAACAGTGGATCGAGTCCGAGGATCATGGCCGCTCCACCCGAACATCGGTGACCGGGGACGAGGCGTCGATCAGGGTGTTGGCGGCCCAGCCGTCGACCGAGAACGGGATGGCGGCGGATCCCGCGGGAACGCCCGCGTCGGACGCAACCGGCGCAAGCAGGTGACCGCGACTCGACTCGATCTTGACGACCGAGCCCGATTCGACGCCGATCTTGTCGAAGTCGACCGGGTTGAGGCGGACTTGGATGGCGCGGGCGAGTCCGGCGCTGGCCGGGCTGTGGCGCAGGGTGACACCGTCGTCGTACATCTTGCGGGTGGCGACGAGGCGGAGCGAGTAGGCGTCGTTGGCCGGGCTGTCGGTGGACGGCGCGATCGGGGCGGCAATGTCGCCGGAACCCGAGATCAACACGCCATCGACGCGTCCGGCGTCGAGCGCATCTTCTGTCAGCTCGCCGTGGACGGCAGAAACGGTCGCGAGTTCGGCCCGGATCGCCTCGGGTGAGTCGAAGCCGAGGTCGGCGTCGAGGCGCATGGCGATCTCGGCCGCGATCATCCAATCGGGCCGCGAGGTGCCGGCCGGGGTGACCTTCTGCTCACAGACGCTGACCCGTCCTTCGAGATTGGTGAACGTGCCGCTGGACTCGGTGGGCGCGGCGGCGGCCAGCACGACATTGGCATGCCGCATCGTCGAGTCGTTGGGCAGCATGTCGACGGAGATCACCAGCCCGGCACCGGCAAGACCGGCGGCGGCGAGGTCGGCGTCGGGGACGTCGTTGAGCGGATCGCAACCGAGCAGCACGAGCACGTCGATGTCGCCGGCCTGGGCCGCGGAGAGAATGCCGATCGCATCGAGGCCTGCGGCCGATGGGGTGGAGGGCCAGGCATCGGCGAACCGCGCCGCACCCGCTTCGAGAGTGGACCGGCCGGGCAACAGGCCGGGGGCCAGACCATTGTCGAGCGCGCCGTGGACGTTGCCGCGGCGCAGAGCCGACAGGAACGAGACGTCGCCCAGACCGCTGAGCGCGTGGGCCGCAGCCACTGCGGCCGCGGACGACTCTGCGAGGCAGGCTCGCCCGAGCACCACGGTGACCGGGCCGGAGATGGCGGCGGCTGCCTTCGCGATGGCGTCGGCGCTGACGCCTCCGGCCCCTGCAGCTTCGCCGGAGGTGGCCGCCACGAGCGCGGCGGCGACGTCGCCGGCCTCGCCCGGACGCGGGTGCAACGAATGAGTAGCAATGCCACTCAGACCGCCACGATGCGGGGTGAGTTCGATCAGCGTGGCGCCGTCTTCGACGACCGCGTGGCGGAGGCGGAGGTAGAGGGCGCCGAGTTCTTCCTTGGGGTCGGGCCCGACGAGGATGACGGTGCCGCCGGGGCGGCACGCATCGTCGATCGTGGCGCGCGGGAGACCCAGCACGACCTCGGGCGGAAGACCGTCGGCAAGCTGCGCATCGACATGATCGGTACCGACCACACCCTTCAGCAGCTTGGCCCAGGCGTATTGCGCCTCGTTTGTCAGGCGCGACCCACCGAGCATTGCGACCCGGCTCGGGTCCGCGTCACGCAGTGCATCGATGACTCGGCCGAGGGCGCCCGCCCAGCCGGTGGCGACAAGATCACCCGTGACACCGTGGCGCTCCATCGGGCTCACGAAGCGGTCCTCGGAGTTGATCGCTTCGAAGGCGAAGCGCTCCTTGTCGGACAGCCAGCCCCAGTTGACCGGGTCGGAGTCGACCCCCAAGAGGCGAAGCACCTGGTTACGAGACGACTGAACGGAGATTCGCGAGCCGACCGAGTCGACCCAGGCGGTGGAGATCGTCTCTTCGAGATCCCAGGGACGAGCCTTGAAGCGGTAGGGCTTTGCCGTAAGGGCACCGACCGGGCAGATCTGCACCGTGTTGCCGGAGAAGTATGAAGCGAACGGCTCGTCGGGGAAGGTGTTGACCTGCGTGTTGTTGCCGCGATCCATGAAGTGGATCAGCGTGTCGCCGGCGACTTCGTCGGCGAACCGGGTGCAGCGGTCGCAGAGGATGCAGCGCTCGCGGTCGAGGTAGACCGTGTCGCTGATCGGGATCGGCTTCTCGTAGTGGCGCTTCTCTTCCACCATGCGGGACTCGCCGGGGCCGTAGGCCATCGTCTGGTCCTGCAACGGGCACTCGCCACCCTTGTCGCAGACCGGGCAGTCGAGCGGGTGGTTGATGAGAAGGAACTCGAGGACGCCGTCCTGCGCCTTCTTCGTGAGATCGGTCTCGGTCTCGACGGTCATCCCCTCGGTGACCGGGAGCATGCAGCTCGGCTGCAGCGCCGCACCACGACCGGTGTCGACCTCGACGAGACACATCCGGCACATACCGACCGGATTCATGCGCGAGTGGTGGCAGAAGCGCGGGATGTAGGTGCCGGTGCGCTCGCAGGCCTCGATCAGCAGCTCACCGGGCTCGGCCTGAATCTCGGTGCCGTTGACGGTGACGGAAACCGTGGAGAGGGCGGCGTCGTGGGTATCGGTCACGCTTCGCGCTCCATGGCCATCGATGTCACAGGAATGGTGTCGCGCTTGGTGATCTTCGCCTCGTACTCGTGGCGGAAGCGACGAAGGGTCGACGTGATGGGCGCCACCGACGACGGACCCAGCGGGCAGATGGTGGTCTGCTTGGGCGGGAACGGGATCGCCTCGAGTCCTTGCGACGGATCCGCGGCGTTGGGATACGGACCGGGAGAGATGTTGTCGGCGATGTCGAGCAACATGTCGATGTCGCTCGGCCGACCCTCGCCGTCGAGGATCCGCTGCAACACTCGCTCTTCCCACGTCGTGCCCTCGCGACACGGGGTGCACTTGCCGCACGACTCGCGGGCGTAGAAGCGAACCAGGCGCAGGGCTGCCTTGACGGCATCGGTGGTCTCGTCCATCACGATGATGGCGCCCGACCCGAGCATGGATCCGGCCGCGCCGACGTCGCGCGCTTCAAGCGGTAGGTCGAGCTGCTCGGGGAAGAACCAAGGAGCAGAACCGCCACCGGGGACGAACATCTTGAGTTCGTGACCCTCGCGGATGCCTTGGCAGAAGTTGTCGCCGTAGAACAGATCGCGGAACGTCGTGACGCCCTGCTCGATCTCGTAGACCCCGGGGCGCTGTACGTGACCGGAGACGGCGACGACACGCGTACCGGGCGACGCCTCGGAGCCATAGGTCTTGTACTGCGCCGCGCCGTTGTTCATCAGCCACGGGAGGTTGGCGAGGGTCTCGACGTTGTTGACGATTGTCGGTTGGCCGTAGAGACCGATCGCCGCCGGGAAGTAGGGCGGCTTGAGCCGGGGCATGCCCCGGTTGCCTTCGAGGCTTTCGATCAGCGCCGTCTCTTCGCCGACGATGTAGGCGCCGGCACCCCACGTGAGGGTGATGTCGACGCTGAATTCCGTGCCGAGAATGTTCTTGCCGACGTAGCCCTTGGTGTAGGCGTCGTTGAGCGCGACCGCGATTCGTTCCTGGGCCAACGCCATCTCGCCGCGGACATACAGGAAGCACTGGGCCAACCCGAGCGCGTAGCACGCGATGAGGCAGCCTTCGATCAACTGGTGAGGGTCGCGCTCCATGAGCAGACGGTCTTTGTAGGTGCCCGGCTCGGACTCATCGCCGTTGACGACGAGGTAGTAGGGGAACTTGCCCGGAGGCATGAATCCCCACTTGACGCCGGCCGGGAAACCCGCGCCGCCACGACCGAGCACGGTGGCCTCGCGGACCTCGTTGTGGACTTCAGCCGGCGTGCGACCGAGCGCGGCTCGCAGACCGTCGTAGGCGCCGGTGGCCTCAGCCCGGCCCATCGTGAACGAGTCTTCGTGAGGGAAACGAGAAGTGACGATCTTCGGCCCGTCGTTGTCGACGTAGCCGGGAGCGTGGGGGACGTAGGCGTGAGTCGGCATCAGGCCTCCCCACCTTCGGTGGAATCGGGCACGTCGTTGCGAGCGAGCCACACGGGTGCTTCGCGAGCATCTTCGGGCGGCACGATGCCGGCGCCCATGCCGGCCGGGATCGATTGGCGAACCATGCCGAGCGTGCCGTGTTCCGGAATGCCGTCGGTCTTGCCGCTGCGGAGGTCGTCGATCAGGGAATCAAAGTCGTCGTCGGTGACGCGCAGTCGATATCGGTAATTGACCTGCAGGCAGGGCGCTTCGGTGCAGGCCGCGATGCACTCGACATCCTCGAGGGTGAACATGCCGTCGGCGGTGGTGCCGCCGGCCTTCACTCCGAGGGTCGATTCGGCGTGAGCGAGGAGTTCCTCGCCTCCGAGGAGTTGGCACGAGAGGTTGGTGCACACGTTGACCATGTACTTGCCCACCGGATGGAACTTGAACATCTCGTAGAACGTGCCGGTGCCCTTGACTTCGGCCGGCGTGGTGCCGGTGAGTTCGGCGATGTGACGCATCGCATCGTCGGTGACCCAGCCGTCTTGTTCCTGCGCGAGATGCAGGAGCGGAATGAGGGCGGACTTGGGGCGCGGGTAGCGAGAGATGATCTCATCGGCGAGCGCCACGTTCTTGTCGTCGAAGCGGGCCATCAGCGGTCGACCTCTCCCATGATCGGGTCCACCGACGAGATGATCGCGACGCCGTCGGCGATCAGTCCGTCTTTCATGAGGTGGGGCATCGTCTGCAGATTGATGAAGCTCGGGCCGCGCACGTGCATGCGGTACGGCGTGGAGCTGCCGTCGCTGACGATGTAGACGCCGAGTTCGCCGCGGGGCGATTCCACGGCGCAATACGCTTCGCCGGGCGGAACCTTGAAGCCCTCGGTGAAGATCTTGAAGTGATGGATGAGCGCTTCCATCGACTGGTCGATGCGCACTCGAGGCGGCGGCGTGACCTTCTTGTCCTGGATGCGATAGTCGCCGGACGGCATCTTCTCGAGGATCTGTCGGACGATTCTCATCGACTCGCGAATCTCGTTGAGGCGGATGGCATAGCGGTCGTAACAATCGCCGTAGGTGCCGACGAGCACGTCGAAGTCGACCTCGTCGTAGGCCAGGTACGGCTCGGAGCGACGAAGATCCCAGGCGTAGCCCGTCGAGCGAAGAAGCGGACCAGTCGCCGACAGAGCCAGCGCTTCATCGGTGTTGAGGACGCCCACACCTTGGAGCCGCTCACGCCAGATCGGCTGGCCGGTCATGAGAATGTCGTATTCGGCGAGCCGGGGCTCGGTGATGTCGAGAATGCGCTCGACCGCTTCTTCCCAACCGTCGGGGAGATCCGCCGCCACTCCGCCGGGGCGGATGTAGTTGTGGTTCATTCGCAGGCCAGTGACCATCTCGAAGAAACGCAACACCTCTTCTCGCTCGCGCCAGCCGTAGATCATCATGCCGACGGCGCCGAGATCCATCCCGTTCGTCGCCATGAAGAGCAGATGCGACGACATGCGGTTCAGCTCGCACATCAGCATGCGAATCCACACGGCACGCTCGGGAACTTCGATTCCCAGCAGCTTCTCGGTGGTGAGTGAGAACGCGAGCTCACTGAAAAGCGGCGCCGCGTAGTCCATGCGAGTGACGTTGGTGCCGCCCTGGAGGTAGCTGAGCTGTTCGGCCTGCTTCTCCATACCGGTATGGAGATAGCCGACCACGGGCTTCGACCGCAGCACGGTCTCGCCTTCCATCTCGAGCATGAGGCGGAGCACACCGTGGGTGGACGGATGCGACGGTCCCATGTTGAGCAGGACGCGATCGTCGTCGGCCACCGCGCCGGGATCGTTGCCGATCTCGGCGGCCTCGGCCTCGGAGAGGCGAAGGACGGCGGAGTCGTCGCCACGCCGAAGTACGCGTTCGGCGGTCATCGGATGTTGCTCGCGGCCTTGAACTGCACGGGAATACTGCCAACGGCGTAGTCCTTGCGCAGGGGGTGACCATCCCAGTCTTCCGGCATGAGGATGCGACTCATGTCGGGATGATCGGTGAACTCGATGCCGAACATGTCGAACACCTCGCGCTCGAGCGCGTCGGAGCCGGGCCACAGATCGAAGAGTGAGGGGACGGCCGGCTCGTCGCCGGAGACCTGCACTCGGAGGCGAACGCGTTCGCCGCTCTCGTGGTTGATGAGCTGCGTGACGACTTCGAAGCGTTCCGCCTCGACGCCGAGGGGGAGGCCGCGGGGTGCCGAGTAGGCGAGGTAGTCGACCGCGGTGAGATCGACGAGTTGATCGAATCCATCGTCTTTCGCGGCAGTCGCGGATTCGAGGTAGCCGGCCGCGTCGGTGTGCAGCACGACATCGCCGAGAAACTCCGACGGGATCGCGCCGTATCGCTCGGCGGGAGCCGCGGCGGAGTCATCTGGGGCCGCGGGATCGGTTTCGGCGTCGTCGGCCGGGGTGTTCTCGTCGTCGCTCATTGTCAGCGCCCGATTGTGAGGCCGGCACGCTGGCCGTCGCGCTGTTCGATCACAATGCCGGCGCCGCCGCCGTTCTCTTCGCGGCGCTTGAGAAGTTCTTGGTTCTCGATCTGCTCGTGGAGCGTGAAGATCGCGTGCATCAGCGTCTCGGGGCCGGGCGGGCAACCGGGGGCGTAGACATCAACGGGCACAACCTGGTCGACGCCTTGCACGATGGCGTAGTTGTTGAACATGCCGCCGCTCGACGCGCAGACGCCCATCGAGATGACCCACTTGGGCTCCATCATCTGGTCGTACACCTGGCGCAGGATCGGGGCCATCTTCTGGCTCACGCGCCCGGCGACGATCATCAGGTCGGCCTGACGAGGCGAGGCCCGGAAGGTTTCCATGCCCATGCGGGCGAGGTCGTAGTGGGCCGCGCCGGTCGCCATCATCTCGAGGGCGCAGCAGGCGAGACCGAACGTGGCAGGCCAGGTCGAGCGCCGGCGAGCCCAGTTGACGAGGTTCTCGACGTTGCCGGTGATGAAGTTGTGCTCGAGCCCGCCGAGGCCGTCGTTGGCGATGTCGGCAGTGTCGCCGATCTTCGGGAGGTACATCAGGCCGCCTCGATCTCGTCGTCGCTGATGTCGGCTTCGACCGGGGCGGGGCCGCGATCGTCGAGACCGACTCGACGGATCGTCGACTGCATCGTGCGCTCGGGCGAGTTGATGCCGGATGGCGCCGCGGTCTGCTTGAGCGGACCCCACTCGAGGGCGCCGTTGCCGATCAGATAGATGAACGACTCGAAGACGGCGAACGAGAACACCATGATCAGGACCAGACCGAAGAGGCCGAGCCCACCCTGAGCGACGGCCCACGGGTAGAAGAAGATGATCTCGATGTCGAACACGATGAAGATCATGGCGACAAGGAAGAACCTCACGGGGAAACGCTCAGGCGTCTCCTTGGTGGGGACGATGCCGCACTCGTAGGGCGCCTGCTTGGCGGCCGACGGATTGCGCGGTGCGAAGAGCCCGGACGCAAAAAAGCTGCCGGCCGCGAACGCGGCAGCGACAACGAAGAGCGCCAGCAGAGGGAGGTACTGGCCCAGCATCGGACTACGAGGCCCCGGCCGCTTCGGCCCGACGGGCCATGACGACCTTGTCCCGCTCGTGCAGCATGTAGCAGAAGGCGAGGAAGATGAGCAGCGAGCCGATGGTGACCATCGCCGGGAGCTGGCGCAGGTTGCCGAGGTCTCGAATCATGACCACCGACACGATCGGTTCGTTGGTGTCGACAACCGGACGCTTCGGAGCGGTGCCCGGCAGGTTGTCGAGTGACTCCGCAGTGACCGCCTGCACCTGAATCAGGGCGTAGCCGGTCGGATGCTTGATCGTCAGCGCAGACGTGATCTGGGTGGAAATGCGGTCCCAGCGGCTCGGGTCGTCGGGCAAACCGTCCTTGCCGCCCGAGGCATAGCCGTTGAGGATCTTGAAGTCGTTCTGGGAACCGAAGTCGAACTCGCTGCTGCCGAGAAGCAGTGCGATCGCTGAAGCTTGGGCCTCACCCATCTCCGCCACCGACAGAAGACGCCAATCGCCGAGCTGGGGAAGTTCGCCGGGAATCAGACCCGGCGTCGCTGCCGCGAGTTCGGAGAGCGTGGTGGCCTCGTTCTTGGCGTTCTCCTCTTGGGCAAGTGCAGCGATCTCGAGGACCGTGAGCCCCTGCGTCTGGTCCGCGGTGAGGTCGTCGGTCGTCACGGTGCCGAACTCGACCCAGGCAGTTCGAAGCTCAGTGACTCGGGCAACCTGCTCGGCGGAGACGAGGTCCAACCCATCGGGGCCGAAGACTCCCTCGCCGAACTCGGCGACGGCCGCGTCGTGCGCCTCGACCACGAGTTCGTAGGCGTTGGGCAGCTCTTCCGACGCGAGGGTCTCCGCGACATCGTTGGCGGCGAACTCGAGGTGGGATTCGCCGGCGAAGCCTTCGACGATCTCAACCCCTTCGAAAACCGGGCCATCGCCGGCGTAGCCGATGCCGTAGATCCACCAGACGGATCCCATGATCGCCATCCAGCCGAAGAAGCCAGCGCCGGAGATCAAGGTGCCGAGCCGGGTGCCGCTGTTCGTCGAAAGAATCAGCCAGACGGAGCCCATGAGGACCACGATGCCGGTGAGCACAGCCATGAAGCCGCGGATTTCAGGGTCCCATGCGAGACCGGCGATGAGATTGATCATCTGCATCAGAGGTTCCTCTCGAACGCCACGATGGCATCGATCTGATCAGAAGTGAGCAAGGCGGGATAGTCGAACTCGGCGCCGTTGGCGATGCCCGGTCCGACAGCGGCCGCTTCGGTGCGAGCGGCCCAACCCGGCATCTGACCGACGTCGCCCGAACCGGTGCGGCCGTAGCGCTCACCGATGCTCTGTCCGACCTCGATGAAGAGGGCGTGGGTACGCGCGGTCTGGAACTGGCTCGTGGTCGTGCCGTTCGTGAGGTTGGCGCCGAAGGCCCCACCACCCTGGTTGTACTCATCGACGAGCGACTCGGTCGTGCCGTTGGCCCGGAGCGTGAAACGCTCGGCACCGTCGACACTGAAGCCCTCGGTATGGCAACGGGCGCAGCTGTAGGTGCCCTGGGCGGCCGGGTTGGAGAAAAGGAACTCGCCGTAGCGGCGGTACTCCTCGACGTTGGGCACGACACCGGGGTCGGCCGTCAGAAGTTCGAGGGCCGCCCACCGGAGCGGCAAGTTGATGCCGTCGCTGTTGGTGTTGGCCTCGTCGTCGAGCGAAGGATCCTCGGCCAGAGCCATCTCCCGCGCGGTGTCGGCCACACCCTGCGCCTCGGCGAGCCATGCCACAGCATCGGCGTCGATCTGGTCGGCACCGGCGGTACGGGCGGCAGCAGCGGCAGCACTAGCCGACTCGAGGGTGTCGCAGAGTGCCTGTTCGGTTGCGGGCGAGTCTTCGTCGAGATCGCCACATTGGATATCGGGTTCTTCGACGGCAAGCGTCGCCGCGAGCTGCGCCTCGTCGGCATCGCGAATCGCCGTCAGATGCGGTGCATCCCAGGCCTCGGCGTCGTCGACGATCCATTCCTCGACGCGCTGCATGACGCCTGATTCGACTTCGCTCAGGATGCGGGCCGCATCGATCTGAACCGAACGAAGGTAGAACACGATCTCTTCGATTTGCTGATCGGTGAGCGGTCCGCCACCACCGGCGCCCCACGCCGGCATGATGCCGTTGCGACCGAAGTTCAGGGTGTGCAGGATCTCGTCCTCGGAGAAGCGGGACAGAACCGTGTTGAGCGCGGGAGCTTTCCAGACGACCTGTGCAACGAACGCGCCGTCGTCGTCGGTGATTGCGGTGGTGACCGAACCGCCGGCGCCGGCCGCGCCATGGCATGCCACGCAGTTTTCGGTGTAGATGCTCTCGCCACGATTGGTGAAGATGCGGGCTGTGTCGTTGTTCCGTCCGTCTTCACGACCCGGTTCGCCGAGCCAGTAGAACGGCAACGCGACCGCGATGATGGTGAGCATCACGAGGTTGCCGAACAACGCCAGATCGAGGCGGCGACCTTCGAGGTCCTCGTCGAGCAGGGCCGGACTGCGGTTGGCCGCGAGTTCGATCTCGGAGCCGACCTCGGCTTTGGCCGAGCGGATGTTGAAGAAGATGTAGACGAGGCCGCCGAGGAAAACGATCGCCAAGATGGCGACCCCGATGGTTCGTTGTGTAGATGCAGCAAGCAGCATGCGCGTGGAAATGGTTCTCGAGAGTGTCGGGACGGGAACGGACGGAGGTTACTAGTGGGTGGACTGACCGATGCAGTTGGGCCCTTCGGCCTCTTGCCCGGTTGTGTTGGTCCCGATGGCGGGACCCTGGATGATGGTGCCGGTGTCGACCGTGAGCGAGCCGTCGCCGCCGACGGTCATGGCAAAGCGATCCATGCCGCGAGGGGCGGGGCCGCCACGCTTTTCACCGACTTGGTTGTATTGCGAGCCGTGGCACGGGCATTCGAACCACTGTGAGGTCGCGCACTCGGGCACTCGGCAACCGAGGTGCGGGCACTTCTGGTAAAGGGCGAGGATGCCGCCGTCGAGGCCGAGCTGGATGCCGGCCGTCATGCCGGAGAGCTCGTTGGCGGAGTACACCGAGTTGGCCTTCTCGAGCGCACCGTTCGGATACTCGGTGAGCCACATGCGGCCCTCGGCCTTGTAGAGGAAGCCGTTGGCGTTGCGAATCTGACCGAGCAGGTCACTGACCAGTCCGACCTTGATGGCTGAGCCGAAGCCGCCGCCGAGCTGCGGCCACAGGAACGCGATACACGCGGCCCCGAAGCCCGAGAGTCCGAGGGTGAACATCAAGACGATCGACCGGTTGAAGAACTGACGGCGAGTGACGCCGATCATCTCCGGATCCGGCGGCACGTATGGAGCCGGAGGAGCTCCGGCGCCGGCGAGCGCCAGCTCCTTGGAGGCGTTCTTGCGTTCGAGGACGGCAGCCTTCTCGACCTGCTTGCCGGTGAGTTCCTCCTCGGATCCCAGCGCGGTACTGGCCGCGTCACGCTTCTGCGTTTCGCGCGACAGCAAGCCCACGGCCTGGTCGGCCTGTCGGGACCGCATCGCCGCGCCGACGGCGATCACGGCCAAGACGGCGATGATGATGATTCCGGTTACAAGCATGATTTGCCTCCTCTGGGCGCTAGGCCCAGCTTGGCCCCGGGCCGAAGCCCAGACGCCGCAGCGAAGTGGTCATTCATCACAGTTCGAAGAAGAGTCCGGCTTCCCAGGGGAAGACGAAGTTGAAGCCAGGACCACGGAAGAACGAACCGATCATCACGAGAACCGCCCAGAACATGAGATGGATCGTCATGAGCGAGACCGCGAACTTGCGATCCTCGGGTTTGTTGGACGGGTTCTTGTCGATGTAAGGCGCCAGGATCAACACGAACAGACCCATGCCCGGAATAGTCACACCGGCGACCATCGGATGGAACATGGTGAGCAGTTCCTGCAACCCGAGGAAGTACCAGGGGGCCTTCGACGGGTTCGGCGTCTCGTTGAAGTTGGCGAGCTCGAGCAGCGGCGCATTGACGAAGATCGAGAAGATCAGCGTGAAGGCGGTGATGAGGAGCGCCGCCGCGAATTCGATGACGAGAAGGTGAGGCCAGACATGGACCTTGTCCTGCGGCACCGCCTTCACGTCTTGGATCGAACCGGATTTGACGACCGTCAACAGGCGCTGGGTGTGGCCACCGGGACCGCTGGCAAGCGGTGCAGCCGCTGCCGCGGCCGGGGCTGCAGCCGGTGCGGCCGTCGCGACGGCGCCACCGGCGTCGCCTTCGGCCTTCGATTTGGCTGCCTTCGAGCGCTCGAGAAGGTGCGCCGGAATCTTGGACGCAGCTTCCTGCTGCTCAGCGCTCAGTTCCGCGTCGTTGCTGTCGCCGCCTTCGGCGGGCTCAGCTTTGGCCGCGGCGGCCTTGGCGCGGGCCTCTTCGGCTCGCTTTCGGAGATGCTCAGGTACTTCAGTCATGTCGTCTGTCTCTTCCCAGCCCAGCCCTACAGCGGACCCGAGATGCCGCCGTCCTTACGCACCCGCCAGAAGTGAATCGCCATGAAGATGACGATCACGAACGGGAGCATGAGGACATGCAACACATACCAACGAAGCAGAGTGTCGGTGCCGATTTCAACGCCGCCGAGCAGCACGAATCTCACCTGATCACCGAAGACAGGGGTGTACCCCATCATGTTCGTTCCCACCGTCACAGCCCAGAGCGCGAGCTGATCCCATGGCAGCAAGTAGCCGGTGAACGAAAGAAGAAGCGTGAGCATCAAGAGGATCACACCGATGACCCAGTTGAACTCACGCGGCGGCTTGTAGGCACCGTGGTAGAAGACGCGTGCCATATGGAGGAACACGGTCAGCACCATGAGGTGCGCACCCCATCTGTGCATGTTGCGCACGAGGAGGCCGAACGTGACAGAAGTCTGGAGGGTGTAGATGTCGTCCCAGGCCGCGGCCGCCGTCGGTCGGTAGAAGAACATCAGGAAGATGCCCGTGACCGTCAACAAGATGAAGAGGAAGAAGCTCAACCCGCCGAGGCAGAGGGTGTAGCTGACCTTGACCGCGTGACGCTTCACCTTCACCGGGTGGAGGTGGTACATCACCGAGTTCATGATCACGTAGGACCGGTTACGGGGGCTGTCGGTGTAGCCCTTCCGGAAGATCGAGCCGGGCCGGAAGATCGAGTTCCATGCCTGGCTCGACACGATGTCGTCGCCGAGCTGCGACATGGAGTCCTGCATCCGCTGCGGGAGCGGCTTCTGGATCTCGTCGTCGGTGTCGTTCGCCATGATGCGTCTTTTCTCCTGCGTCGCCCGGCTCAGCCGAGGCGCATTCCGTATCCGTAGCCGTGGGTATTGGTTCGCTGGTGGGAATCGCCGGCTGCGGCAGGGTCGCCGATCTTGCCGAGGATGATCACACCGGTAGGGCAGCGATCGACGCAGAGCGCGCAGCGAGTGCACACATCGTCGTCGATCGTGAAGATCACGTGGTCGTTGGGGTCGGTGCCCGGAAGCTCGGTGCCGATGGCCTCATCGATGGCATCGGGGCGCACCATGAAGATGCACTTCCACGGGCAGATGTCGACACAGCCCTCGCACATGATGCATTCGGCCTGGTCGATGTGGATGAACTGCTTGGGCTTGACGGCCTGGCTGAGCCATGCCGCGTCGACCTCTTGAAGCACATAGTCGTCGCGGAACACGGGCATGGGCGGATTGGCATCGGTCTTGGTCACGACGCGGAGCCCTCCTTGACGAGCGGGCGGCCGAAGCTCGAGCGAGCGGGCGCCTTCTCTTCCTGGCCCTTGCCGCGACCCTGCCAGACACCCCAGAGCCAGATGTTGCCACCGAGCATCACGCCATAGATGACGACCGCGATGATGTGCTCGATCACCTGGTAGTTCAGCGTGACCGGGTTCCAGCCGCCCTCGGGCTGCGGCTTCAGGAAGCCGCCGGGGCCGTGGAGGAACTTGTCGGTGCGCCAATTGAGTTCGTTCTCGGCCCACACCAACCACTGGTGAGGCACGACGCCGTAGGCCCAGAACATGAGAAAGAAGACCACGAACGCGCCAAGCATCGCCTCGCCCCAGGTGTGGGGCTGGCCAACCGGTCGCCGCTTCGAATACGCGACGATTCCCCAGACGAGTAGGGCGGTGATGATGACGGACAACGTGAAAGCAACCACAAGCGGCTCCTGGTGGAGTCGTGGATTCAAGAACCTCGTGAATCCACGCACAAGTGTAGACCCGAGCTGGCTTGCGACTCGGGTTGGGCGAAGGTTTACCACGGGAAAAGTTCGGTGGACCCAATCCGGCGGCGCGGAAATCTGACACGCATTCGATTCCGTCCCCAAGTTGCTCCAACGTGGGACACTGCCTCTATCCTCCACACGGTCTGTGTGCTCCAGGGCCAGCTCCGGGATGCACGTAATTCTCAGACCACACAATTCCTGACCCCGCACCGGAGACGACGGTGACCGAAGTACCCGAGCACCTGCTCAAGAAGGCCGCAGAAGCCCGAGCCCGCCTCACCGGCGAGGGCGGCGATACCGACGCGTCAGCCGACGCCCCCGCGGCCGCGGCTCCTGCATCAACCGCTCCCGTGCCGGCCGCTGCTGCGGTTCCGGCCGAGCCGGAGCCCGAGCCCGAGCCGGTCCCCGACAGCGAATGGGTTGCCGCCGCCAAGGCTCGCAAGACCATCCCGGTCTGGGTCATGCCTGTTCTCCTCTTCCTTCCGATCTGGGCGATCTACTACGTCGGCTACCTCGAGCGCCCCCCGGAGACCGGCGGGCTCGCCTTCGAGGGTGAAGAGATCTACGCCCAGTGCGCCGGCTGTCACGGCGCCGGCGGCGGGGGCGGCACCGGTCGCCAGCTCAGCGACGGCGAGGTCACCCTCACATTCCCGGCCGGCATCACGGCCGGTGGCTACGACGGTCTCGCCGGCCAGATCGCCTGGGTCGCCAACGGCTCCAACGGCACCGCCGAGATCGAGAACGCGACGATCTACGGCGACCCGGATCGCGTCGGCGGCGCTCGCGGCATCAGCAGCCTCGGCTCCATGGCCAGCTTCGCCGATGGCCTCAACGTCGAAACCCTCGGCGCCGTCGTGTTCCACGAGCGCGCCCAGTTCGGCAACCTCGAGCCCGACACTGTCATCGAGGAGCTGGAGCTCATCGAAGAGTGGATCCACGTGATCGAAGAGGAGGGCATCGACATCGTCGGTATCTCCTACGACACGGTGCACGAGACGCTCAACGAGGCTCGCAGCACGCTCGGCGTCGAAGAGACTGCCTCTGAATAGGTCTCCGTTCAGCCGGTCAGCGTTTCGCGGATCAGCTCAACTGACAGTCAAGGGCGCGACCAGTTCGGCGCGCAGCGCGTCGGCCATCGCGGCCAGATCGGGGTCGGCCGACAGCATCTCGATCTTGGCCTGGACGGCATCGCTGTCGACCGGCCAGCCGAGTACCCACGCGGTGAAGGTCTCGGAAAGGTCTTCGTGAGCGGAGGTCGACGCGTAGTCATTGACGAAGTCGTCGTCGAACTCGCTGCCGACGTCGCCCGGCCAGAAGCGGTCGGCGAATTCGGCGAGCACGGCGCCGTCTTCGGCACATCCGAGAGCGATCGCCGCTCCCGAACAGTCATCGACCTCTCCGAAGGTGAACACCGCTTGGTCGAGCGTGATCACATGAGAGAGCTCGTGCACGATGGTCTCCTCGATGAGGGCGCGATCGGGGAGATCCGCGACATCGAGGCTGAGGATCCAGCCACCGGTGGCCGACGGGTGCACGACCCCGACGAGCCCTCGGGACTGCTCCCGCACGACCGACAACTGGGCGAGCGCTCCGCGGTGGATTTCCGGCCACGTCGCGTCGACCACCTCCCAGACTGCGGCGAGTTCGCCGGCGAGCTCGTCGCGGGGCGCGCCGTCGACGATGATCACGTCGCCGACGCGTTCGACGTCCTGGCGATAGCTCACCCGTTCGACGATGCGGGCGGCGTCGTCCCCGAGCGCGACGCCGGCCGTACCGACCCGCGTTGCCGGGACGTCGTCTTCCCATGGCTGCGCGATGTTCAGCCCCGCGGCAAGACCCACTGCTACCGAAAGTCCAGTGATCCGAGCCCGTGTGCTGATCATCATCTCCGTCCGCCCACGAGAGTAGGGACTGCAAGGCGGTGTGCTCCATGAGTCGTCCGGCTCACCCTTCGTCCGGTCGTAGGCCGGAAGCACCAGTAGCGGCCCGGGACCCGCGAGACTGACCCCGGATTCGACCTTCGGAGGCGACCAGCGTGGACATCACGAAAAGCGAGGAATGGGCTGCGGTCGCGGCGCACGCTCGCGGATTCGACGAACTCGATCTGCGCCGGCTGTTCGCGGACGACCCGACCCGGGCCGACACCATGACCTTCACCGTCGGCGACCTGATCGTCGACATGTCGAAGCACCGGGTGACTGCACCGATCCTCGCCGATCTGGTCTCACTCGCCGAGCGAGCCGGGCTCATCGATCGCGTGGAGTCGATGCTGCGAGGCGATCGCATCAATACGACGGAGGACCGATCCGTTCTCCACACCGCCCTTCGGGCACCCGCCGACCGAGTCGTCGAGGTCGACGGACACAACGTCGTCACCGACGTCCACGACGTACTCCGCAAGATGACCGCGTTCAGCGATCGCTTGCGCGATGGCGACTGGACGGGCCACACCGGCGCAGCGATCGAGACGGTGGTCAACATCGGCATCGGCGGATCCGACCTCGGACCGGTGATGGCCTACGAGGCGCTCGCCGCGTTCCACCACGACCGCGTGCGTTGCCGTTTCGTCTCGAACGTCGACGGCAGCGACATTCACGCCGCGGTCCGTGATCTCGACCCGGCAACCACGCTCTTCGTCATCTCGTCGAAGAGCTTCACAACCGAGGAGACGCTGACCAACGCCCACTCGGCGCGGCGGTGGCTCACCGCCGCGCTCGGCGACGAAGCCGTGGTGAAGCACTTCGTTGCGGTGTCGACCAACGCCGCCGAGGTCAGCGCGTTCGGCATCGACACGGCCAACATGTTCGGCTTCTGGGACTGGGTCGGCGGTCGCTACTCGGTCGACTCCGCCATCGGGCTCTCGCTCATGCTGGCCATCGGGCCCGGGCGATTCACCGAGTTCCTCGACGGCTTCCGTCTCGTCGACGATCACTTCGCCCGAGAGCCGCTCGATCGCAACGTGCCCGTGCTCCTCGGCCTGATCGAAGTCTGGTACCGCACGTTCAACGACCTCCCCACACGAGCCGTGCTCCCCTATTCGCGCTATCTCCACCGCTTCCCCGCCTACCTCCAGCAACTCGACATGGAGAGCAACGGCAAGCGGGTCCGTATCGATGGCGAGGCCGTGACCTACGAAACCGGCCCGATCATCTGGGGCGAACCCGGCACCAACGGCCAGCATTCGTTCCACCAACTACTGCATCAGGGTACGACCGTCGTGCCGGCCGACTTTGTGGTCATGGGCACGCCCGATCACCGCGACGACGAGTTGGCCGGTTCCGGCGACCACCACGATCTTCTGGTCGCGAACTGCCTTGCCCAGTCCGAGGCGCTCGCGTTCGGGAAGACACCGGCCGAGGTTGCCGAAACCGAACCGAACGCGGCCCTCGTCCCGCATCGGTCCTTCCCGGGCAATCGACCGTCGACGACGATCATGGCCGCGTCGCTGACCCCATCCGTGCTCGGGCAGCTGATCGCGCTCTATGAGCATCAGGTATTGACCCAGGGTGTGGTCTGGGGGCTGAACTCCTTCGACCAGTGGGGCGTCGAACTCGGGAAGGTCCTGGCGAAGGCGATCCTGCCCGAACTGACCGACCCCGAAGCCCCACTCGACCACGACAGCTCCACCAACGCCCTCATCGCGCACTATCGCGCCATGCGAGGCCGCTGAAGACGACCGTCGGTCAGCGGGCCGCGATGAGTTGGAACTCGACGGTGCCTTCGTCGGCGACGGACACGACGATCGCCGCGGACGGCGGCGTCACGCCGAAGTCCAACCAGGTGATCTCCGTGCTGCCGACGATGACGGCGAACCCGTCGTCGCGAACGTTGGCGTCGATCATGAAGGTGACCGGGTTGGTCACCCCGGCGACGGTGAGGTCGCCCTCGATCTCGAACGACTGCGCCACACCACCGACCCCGATGCTCGACACGTCGACACCGCCGTCGAACGCGAAGCTCGCCTCCGGGAAATCGGTCGCACTGATCGCACGGCGGATGGCGTTCTCGCGACGGCCATCGTTCGATTCGATCGTGGTCATGTCGACCGTGACCTCGGCGCCGGTGAGTGTGCCGTCGGCGATGGTCACCGATCCGGCCACCTCGCCCGAACGACCGACCGCAGTCACGGAGCCGACCGTGAGTTCCTCGGCCACGCGGAATCCGGCGAAGCTGCCGCTCGCGGTCTCGAAGTCGAACGAGCCGATCTCGTCGTCGATCGTCCAGGTGCCATCGATGCCCTCGGGGACCGTCACCTCTACGACGGCATCAGTGTCTTCCTCGGTATCGACCTCAGCATCAGACTCAGCCTCCGCGAGATCTTCGGTGAGTTGATCGTTCGCCGATCCGACATCGACGGCGTCGGGCGCATCGTCCTTCAGGAACAAGAACCACACGGCGACGGCAACCACAACAACCGCGACGAGTCCGCCACCGATCAGGTACTTCTTGTTCATTGCTGCTCCTCAGAGAGTCTGTTGATAATCAGAGATTCTTCGCGACCGATCGCACCGCGGCGATGGTCGTTTCGATCACGTCGGGGGTATGGGCCAACGAGGGAAAGAGCGCCTCGTAGGCGCCGGGGGCGAGCGCAACGCCCGCCGCGAGCATGCCGTGGAAGAAGCGCTCGTAGACGCCGTTCTCGCAGATGGCCTTGGCCGAGTCGAAGTCGCTCGGAAGCGTGTCGCCGAAGAAGAGGCCGAGGAGTGGCCCGACTCGGGGAACGCTGGCCGTCACCCCCGCGTCGGCGAAGGCCTCGATCATCCCGGCCTGCAGCGTCGCCGCGGTCGCGGTGAGTTGGTCGTAGGCGGCCGGAGTCAGTTCGGTGAGCTGCGCCAGCCCCGCGGCCATGGCCAGCGGGTTACCGGAAAGCGTGCCCGCTTGGTACACGGGCCCGAGCGGGGCCAGGTTCGACATGATCTCGCGGGAGGCTCCAAATGCTCCGACGGGAAGCCCGCCGCCGATCACCTTTCCGAAGCACCAGATGTCGGGCTGCACCTCGAACCAGTCCGCCGCGCCACCGTGGCAGAGGCGGAAACCGGTGATGACCTCGTCGAACATCAACAGCGCGCCGGCGGCGTCACAGGCTTCGCGGAGGCCGGCCAGAAATCCCGGCTCCGGTTCGATCAACCCCATGTTGGCGGCGACGGGTTCGACGATGACGGCCGCGACGGTCTCGTCGATCTCGGGAATGACGTTGTACGGCGCGACGATCGTGTCGGCTACCGCACCCTCGGTCACGCCTTCGGATCCCTTCAGCCCTTGTTGGGCGACCCCGGAGCCACCTGCGACCAAAAGCGCGTCCGAGTGGCCGTGGTAGTTGCCTGCGAACTTCAGAATGCGGTCGCGGCCCGTGGCGCCCCGAGCGAGTCGGATTGCCGTCATCGTGGCCTCGGTGCCCGACGACACCATGCGCACCATTTCCATGCCGTCGATTCGCCGACACATCTCTTCGGCCAGCAACACCTCGGCCTCGGTGGGAGCGCCGTAGCTCGTGCCTCGGCTGGCCGCATCGTTGATCGCGGCGGTCACCGCCGGATGGGCATGGCCGAGAATGCCCGGGCCATAGCTCTGGACGTAGTCGATGTAGCGGGTCCCTTCCACGTCGTAGACGTAGGGGCCTTCCGCTCGGGCGACGAAGTACGGCGTGCCGCCGACCGATCCGAATGCCCGCACCGGCGAGTTGACGCCGCCGGGAATCACGGCTTGGGCGCGGGCAAAGAGCGATGCGTTGTCGTTGTTCATCAGCGTGCTCCTACTGCATGCCTTCGGCCAAGAGCCGGGCGAAGTACGTGAGGATGAGATCGGCGCCCGCTCGCTTGATCGCGAGCGTGTGTTCGAACGCCACCGCCTCGAGGTCGATCCAACCTCGTTCGGCACCGGCATGGACCATCGCGTACTCACCGGACACGTGATACGCGGCGATCGGGATGTCGACCTCAGCCCGGGCCCGGGCGATGACGTCGAGATACGGCATGGCGGGCTTGACCATCACCATGTCGGCGCCTTCGGCGATGTCTTCACGGATCTCTTCCATCGCCTCGCGGGCGTTGGCCACATCCTGCTGGTAGCCCTTGCGGTCACCGCCGCCGACAATCTGCACGTCGACAGCCTCGCGGAAGGGGCCGTAGAGGGCGGTCGCATATTTGGCGGCGTAGGCGAGGATCGCGGTGTCGTCGAAGCCGCTCTCGTCGAGGGCCTCACGGATGGCGAACACCTGGCCGTCCATCATTCCGGACGGCGCCACGATGTCGGCGCCTGCGGTGGCCTGAGCAACTGCGATCTGTTCGTAGAGCTCGAGCGTTGCGTCGTTGTCGGGTTGGCCCGAATCGTCGAGCACGCCGCAATGACCATGGTCGGTGTATTCGTCGACGCAGAGATCGGCAACGAGCACGAGGTCGTCGCCGTGATCATCACGAAGGTCCTGGAGGGCGAGTTGGACGATGCCGTCGGGATTCCAGGCCTCGGACCCCTCGGCGTCTTTCCGTTCGGGCACGCCGAACAGGATCACCGCGGGCACACCGAGATCCTTGAGCTGTCGCACCTCTTCTCGGAGCGACTCGCGGGAGTGCTGGAATTGGCCCGGCAACGACTCGATCGGGTGGGGCTCGTCGATGCCCTCGCGCACAAAGAGCGGGGCGATGAGATCATCCGGGTGAAGGCGGGTCTCGGTCACCATGCGCCGCAAGGCGGGGGTTCGACGGAGACGACGCAAACGCCGCTGGGGAAAGGTCACCCCAAGAGGCTACAGAGCGGTGCCCGGCAGAGCGTCGTCGTAGCGGGCGGCGCGGTGTCGTGTCCGCACCTGCTGATCCGCCGCCCGAGTCAGGCGAGGCCGAACCGAGAATAGGGAAAATCGAGAAGTGTCTCGAGAATGTGGTCGGCGTCGGTGGGCGGGTCGAGTGTGGTGATCCGGTTCGGCACCACGACACAGGTCATGCCGGCGGCCTTGGCCGAGGCGCATCCATGTCGCGAGTCCTCGATCGCGACAGTTCCTGCCGGATCCACGCCGAGCGCGGCCGCGGCGGCGAGGAAGAGATCAGGCGCCGGCTTTCCCCGATCGACGTGATCGCGGGTCCGGATCGATACGAAGTGATGCTTCAGTTCCAGGCGCTCGAGATGCGGCTCGACCCACGAGGTCGGCGAACTCGACGCCACCGCCAGGGGAATGCCGAAGGAGTTCGCGGCGGCGATCACTTCGACGACGCCGGGGAATACGACCATCTGGTCGTTCCACCGGGTTCGGCGCTCCCCGGCGGCGCGAAGGATCTCCGGATCGGGCGGCTCGCCGAGCGCATCGGCCAGCAACTCCTCGAGCGACTTGTTGTCGGCCAGCCCGATTCCCTTGACCCACTCCTCGAGCGCAAAGTCGAGGCCATGGGAACGAAATGCGTGAAGCGCGACCTCGTAGATCGGCCACTCCGTGTCGGCGATCGTGCCGTCGAAGTCGAAGACGATGGCCGACGGCTTCACTGGGTGGGATCGGCTTCGGCGAGCATCTTGGTGGCCTTGGTGAATGCCGCGCCGCGCAGCGTGCGAAGGCGATCATTCACCGGCCGGACCCGATCTTCCTCGATGTCGTGGCCGTTGGCCGGATGAATCGCCAAGTCCCGAAGACTCCCCACTCCGCCGAACGCCGCAAGAAGGTGGCCCAACGCGTCGGGATGACCATCGGCGATCAGACGACTGTCGCGTTCGACCCAATCAGCCCAACGATCTTCATCCCACGTGCGCAAAAGCATGCCGAGTTCATGGAGTATGCGAAGCAACTCGTCACGTTCGGCGCTGGCGTCGAAGCGGGCCATGTCTCAAGAGTGGCGCATGACGACACCGAGCGGGGGTCAGTCAGTCGAAGTCGAGCGCGAACCAGTGGTGCGCGTGCGGCTCGTCGTTGAAGGCAGGCACCTCGACGAACCCTTCGCTGTGATACAGCGAGATGGCCTCGGTCAGCGCCCGGTTGGTTTCGAGCTGCACCCGACGCAGCCCCATCGCACGACCCTCGGCGACCAAGCGGCGAAGCAACCGGCGCCCCACGCCGCGACCGCGGACCCGATCGCTGACCCACATGCGTTTGATGTCGGCCACATCCGGCTCGACGAGCTTCAGCACGCCACAGGCGACTGGCTGTCCCGCGAAACGAGCGGCGATGAAGAGGCCGTTCGGCGGAGTGATTTCTTCGGGATCGGACGTGAGTACGGCGGCGCGGTCGAGCCCGGTCTCGAAACGAGCATCGAGCTCGGCGTAGTACTGCTCGAGCATCCACTGCGAATCGGCCGCATCAGCGGGTTCGGGACGCAACAGCACCATCTGTGGAATGGCCTCGGCAATGGCGTGAACCAGGCCCGGAATCGAGTGCTCTGTCGACACGATGTCGGTCGCGAGATCGAGCGCGTGGCCTTGGTCGGCGGAGGCGGGCCCGATGTATGCGAGCACCGGGGGGAGGTTCTCCCGTCCGACACCCTCGACGAGGTGGCGCACGGTCGATGCCGAAGTGAAGGCGGCGACATCGGCGTGTCGGCACGCCTCGACATCGGGGGCCGCAACCGGCAGGCCGATCGTGCGATAGGCGGCCACATCATTGACGTCCCAGCCCCGCTGCCGGAGCCCGTCGGGCAGCAACGCTCTTGCCTCGGCGGCGCGCGCCAGCAGCATCGTGCCCCCACCTGCGCCTGGGCCGGGAAGGAACTCGAGCAGTCCCTCCGCGATGGAGTCCGACGGCATCAAGTCCACCCTCAGTCCCATGGCCTCCGCCCGGACCTTGGTTCCGGGACCGATCACCGCCACGGACACCCCGGCGCTCAGCGTGGTGCCCTCGAGCGCCGTCGCAACCCGGGACGCCCCGTTCGGACTGCTGATCACGACCCAATCACCGTCAGTGAGCGCACTGAGGCCGGCTCGGAGCGCCGCGCCGCCGTCCGCCGGTTCGACGATCTCGATGACAGGAACCGCGACAGCCTCAGCGCCCAGTTCTTCGAGCGCCTCGATGAGGCTGGCCGACTGTTCGCGCGATCGAGTCACGACGACCCGCACGCCCTCAAGCGGCCGTTGGCTCATCGGGCGTCGACCAGCAAGTCCGCGCCGCCGGCGTCATCGAGCAGGTAGCGGGCCACCGAGCGACCCAAGACCTCAGGATCGGCGCCCGTGCGGCGCTCACGAATCAGCACGCGGCCATCGAGCGAGGACAGCATCCCGACGATCTCCACCTCGTCGCCGAGCAAGACGGCATGGGCGCCGGCGGGAAGGTCACAGTCGCCGCCGAGTTCAGAGAGAAACGCCCGCTCGGTGTCGACGGTCCGGCGCGTCGCTGCGTGGTCGATCGACACCAGCGCTTCGATGGTTCCGATGTCGTCGGCGCGGCACTCGATCGCGAGCGCACCCTGGGCAACCTGCGGAAGCATGATCGATGGATCGAGTCGGTCGATCACATCAGCCTCGAGCCCGAGTCGATCGATCGCGGCGGCCGCGACGACGATGGCGTCAAACTCCTTGGCCTTCTCCATCCGGGTGGGCACGTTGCCGCGCAGCTCGGAGAAGCGGAGGTCCGGCCGATGCCATGCCATCTGCGCACGCCGTCGGACCGAGCCGGTGGCGACGTGAGCACCCGACGGGAGGTCGTCCCACCGACAGCCGACCAGCGCGTCGCGGGCGTCGGCTCGCTCGGGGATCGCGACGAGCACGAGTCCTTCGGGCGTCTCTGCCGGCAGGTCCTTTCCGGAGTGCACGGCGAGATCGGCGCGACCGTCGAGCACCGCAGCCTGCACCTCTTTGACGAAGACCCCTTTGCCCCCGATCGCGTGGAGCGGCGTGGTCTTGTCGCGGTCGCCGAGAGTCGAGACGATGACTTCTTCGACTCCCTCGCCGTAGGACCCGGCGGCGAGCAGGTCGCCCACGTGTGCCGTTTGCCAACGCGCCAACGCACTGCCCCGAGTGGCTGCTCGCAACGTCACCGGTGCGGGCTCAGAGATCGAACAGGTCGCGAAGGGACTCGGCCAGACGGTCGCCGCGAGAGCGACCCGCCGCGTCCTTCAACCGGACGGTGGGCTCGTGGAGCAGCTTGTTGACGATGCCCTTGGTCATTGCCTCGACGGCCTCGCGTTGAGCGGGGTCGAGCTCGGCCAACTTCGTCGCGTAGCGCTCGAGTTCGGTGGACCGGATTTGCTCCGCATTGGTGCGCAGACCGGAGATGAGCGGGGCAACCTCTCGCGCCGAGACCATCGCCTGATAGCGGTCGACCTCGGCATCGACGATCGCCCGCACGCTCTCTACTTCGTTGTTGCGGCCCGCGAGGCCCTTGTCGATGAACGCGCCGATGTCGTCCATGTCGAGCAACGTCACGCCGGGAATGCTGCGGGCCGCGGGGTCGACGTCACGCGGTACGGCGACATCGACGATGACCAGACCACGAGCGTCGTCTCGACGCTGAGCGAGCGCATCGAGGTCTGCGGCTTCGAGAATGAGATCCTGAGCGCCGGTGGTCGTGACGAGGACATCGACCCGCACAAGCGCCGCGCTGAGTTCATCGAGCGGAACGGCGCTGCCCTCACATGCAGCTGCCAGGGACACGGCTCGTTCCCAGGTGCGGTTGGCGACGAGCACTTCGGCGGCACCGGCCTTGGCCAGTGATTTGACCGTGCCTTCGGCCATTTCGCCGGCGCCCACCACGAGGACCGTGCGGCCCTTGATGCCGCCGGTGCGATCATCGGCGAGCGCGACGGCAGCCTGCGACACCGACGCGATGCCGCGAGCGATCGACGTCTCGGTTCTCGCCCGCTTGCCGGTCTCGACCGCGTGACGGAAGAGACCACCGAGGGCGGAGCCCACCGTGCCTTCGTCGCGGGCCGTTTCCCACGCATCGCGGATCTGCCCGAGAATCTCGTGCTCGCCCACAACCGCGGAGTCGAGGCCCGCAGCCACAGAGAAGAGATGACGGACGGCCTCGGCATCGTGATGGGCGTAGAGGTGGTCGGCCACTTCTTCGGGCGCCAGCCCGGCATGCCGGGCGAGGAACTCGCGCACGTCCTGGTAGCCGCCGTGGAATCGCTCGGCGAACGCATAGATCTCGATGCGGTTGCACGTGGAGACGACCACGACCTCGGAGAGGTTGTCGGCGTCGCCCAGGCCGGACAGTGCCTTGGACATGTCGTCGGACGCGACCGTCATCCGCTCGAGCTTGGCGAGCGGGGTCGACCGGTGATTACAACCGATTGCGACGATCGACACGACGAGAACCTCGGCGGCAGAGGGGGGCGAACGCGGACCGCGAACTCCCATAAGAGTGACGGAAAACAGAGCGATTTGCCAACCTCTGCGCACCATTGGCGACCGGTGTCACACGGGCCCCCAAGGAGGAGCGGCGGCCGGCGGAAGATCCTGCTGCAGATGGAACCCGAGGATCTGCAGTTCGGTGGACAGGTCGACGGCCCGAACCTCGACATGATCGGGAACGCTGACCACGGTCGGGCTGAAGTCGAGGATGGAGCGCACGCCGGCGGCAACGAGGAGGTCGGCGGTCTCTTGCGCGGCCGCAGCAGGTGTCGCGATCACGCCGATCGCAATGTCGTGCTCGGTCACCAGCCGCCCGAGCTGATCGGGAGTGTGAACGCTGACACCGTCGACCGTCGTGCCCGCCAGCGCCGGATCGACATCGACCGCGGCAACCACGGGGAAGCCACGCTCGGTGAATCCGGTGTGTTTCGCCAGCGCTCGCCCGAGATTGCCGAGACCGCAAACGACAACCGGCCAGGTGTTGGCGACACCGAGGGCTCGACTGACCTCGAACGTCAGGTGACGAACGTCGTAGCCGACGCCTCTCGTCCCGTGGGTGCCGAGATAGCTCAGATCCTTGCGGACTTTGGCGGGATTGACCCCGGCCCGCTCGGCCAGCACATCCGAAGAGGTCGTGGACTCGCCGGCCGCGGCGAGCTCGGTCAAGCTCCGCAGATAGACCGGCAACCGAGCAACGGTCGCCTCCGGAATGTGTCGTGTAGCCACACCCCTACGGTACGGAATTCGTGAACGATTTCACAAGCGCACGAGCGCGGCGACCCCTCTGCGACTATGAACTACGCAACCGAAGGGGCGGTATGACCGATAGCGAACACTCTGACGAAACAAGCATCGAGAGCGCGGAAGGGCTCGCTCCTCCCCCGCCACCGCCCGCGCCAGGAGCCGCGGCTCCGGCCGCGCCGCCCGCGCCGCCCGCCGAGGCTCGGTCGATCGCAGAACTCGGACGGGCATCGCAGATCGCTGTCGCGATCACCTCGCTGATCTCACTCGGATTCGCCTACGTGCTCTGGGACCGCAGCAACGTGCTCAAGGACATTCGCGACGGCGTCAACGTGACGTTCGATGATGTGAACGCAGCCGACGATCGGGTCTCGCTGCTCGCCGGGCTCTGGCTCCTGGGCTTTCTCGTCACCGGCATCATCTTCATCGTCTGGTTCCACCGCGCCTATACAAACCTCGCCAATCGTGGCCAGACCAAGCACTCGACAGGCTGGGCCATCGGCGCGTGGTTCGTACCGTTCCTCAACTTCTGGCGGCCCGCCAAGATGACCCAGGAGCTGCTCGACAACGGCGAGGGCGAGGGATCGGCGCCGACCAATGTCCTCTGGGGCTGGTGGATCCTGTTCATCGTCGGCGGCCTGCTCGGGCGAGGGTTCACCAGCAACGACACCGTCGACACCGCCATCACCAGCGACACCATGGGGGCGGTCTCGGCCTTGATGACCGCCGGCGCCGGCGCGCTCTTGGTCCTCCTGACCGCCCAGATCGTGACCACTCAGGCGGCCCGAGCCGCCGCACCACCGACGAGCTAGCGCAGCTCGCGGCGGAGAACCTTGCCGCCCATCCCCCGCGGGATCTCATCGACGACGTCGACCTTGGTCGGACACTTGTAGCGAGCGAGTTCGGTCGCGCACCATTCGATCAGCTCATCTTCTTCGACCGCCCTTCCGGTCTCCGCGACCACAAACGCCTTCACGGCCTCGCCGCTGTGCGGATGGGGAAGTCCGACGACTCCTGCCTCGGCCACGGCGGGGTGGGCCTCGAGCACGCGTTCGACTTCGGCCGGGAAGACGTTGAAGCCGCTCACGATGATGAGGTCCTTCGCCCGATCGACGAGAAAGAGCACACCTGAGTCATCGACCACCGCCATGTCGCCGGTGTGAAGCCAGCCGTCGGCATCGAGGACGCGCTGGGTCGTGGCCTCGTCGTTGAGATAGCCCTGGAACACGTTGGGTCCGCGAGTGAGGAGTTCGCCCGTATCGCCGATGTAGACATCGTCGCCGTCGTCATCGACAAGCCGCACTTCGACGCCGGGGATGGGCCGACCGATCGACCCGACCGGGTCGTCGCCTGAGGCAATCGTCACCGAGGGACTCGCCTCGGTGAGCCCGTAACCCTCGTGGATCCGAAAGCCAAGACGATCGCGGGCGTCGTGGACCACACGATCCGGAATGGCCGCGGCGCCGGACACAGCCAGACGAAGCGAGACGAACGACTCCGGCCCGGCATCGTCCACGTGCGTGAGTGCGGACCACATCGTCGGCGGCCCGGCCAGGACGGTCACCTTCTCGTGGGCGATCAGTTCGATCATCGATGTCGGGTCGAATCGCTCGACGAGAATGAGGGTGCTGCCGACCCACATCGCGAGATTGAGAATCGAGTTGAGGCCGAGCACGTGGAACATCGGCACGACGCAGATCGACACGTCGTCGGGACGGGTGACCTGATCGGGACGCGACATCATCTGCCGCAGGTTCGACGCAAAATTGCCGTGGCTGAGCATTGCGGCTTTCGGGCTGCCGGCCGTGCCGCTGGTGAACAGCAGCGCACACAGATCGTCGTCGGAGCGCTCGACGATCGGCGCGCCATTGTCGAACTCCATGGCCTCGTCGAGGTCGACGGCGCTGTCCAGCTCGGCCCCGGCGGGCGCAAAGATGTGCTCGAGCGTCGGCACCGCGGACCGATCGAGCGTGCTCAGCGCCGCAATTCCGGCGGGGCCGGCGATGACCGCTTTCGCGTCGACCGCCGCCAGCTCCCTCTCGACCTCCGGCGTCGGCGCCTGGGGGTTCAGAGGAACGGCAACAAATCCGGCGCCGATGATGGCGAACCACGCCCGGACGAAGCGGGGATTGGTGCCGCAGAGAATGGCAATTCTGTCGCCCTCCGACAGGCCGAGGCCGGCGAGCACACCCCGCGTCGCGTCGATCTCGTCGCGTAGTCGGCCGTAGCTGATTCGATCACCGCCCGCGACAAGGGCGGTCCGTTCGCCCGGGTGGTCTTCGAGGAGAGTCGCGAGGTTCACCCGCTGATGATGCCACGGCTGTGCCCAAGGGTGGCTGGTCAGCTCAAGGATGACCCCCCTTTGGCCGACGGGAAGACCGTCATGCATCGCGCCCCCGATACTCGACGCCAACGCAACCGGCGTCGGGTCATATTCGTCGTTGTTGCCACGCTCGCGTCCATCGCGTCCCTCGTCTGGCGACCGCCGGAACCCGCCGCGGCGACCGCGACCGACGAGGACGCCTTCGTCGCTGCGCTCAACGAAGTGCGAGCCGACAACGGACTGCCCGCGTTCACGGTCAACGTCGAGCTGTCAGACCTGTCACGCGTCCATGCCCAGGTGATGGCCGACGCCGGCGAGATCTTCCACGCCAGCCCGATCAGCGCGGGATACTCCGGCGACTGGTCGAAACTCGGTGAGAACGTCGGCGTGGGCGCCAGCGTCGAAGTGCTTGTCGACGCGTTCGTTGCCAGCCCCGGTCATTTCGCCAACATCATCGACCCGAACTTCACCGAGGTCGGCGTCGGCGTCGTATGGAGAGACTCGGCGCTCTACACCACGCATCGATTCCTCCAGTTGCCCAGCGCGCCCTCGACGACCACGATGCCTCCGACCACGACCACGACTACGACGCCACCCGCCCCGTCCACGACCCTCGATGTCGCGCCGATTGCCCCCCTCCCCGAGCCGGCAATCAGTGCCGAGCGGGTCATCGCCTTGCTGGAAATGCTCGACCAGGTAGGCACCTGAAAGATGACGCTCGAAGAAGCCCCATCGATCTCGACCCGCGCGCTGTCGCGCTCGTTCGACGGCCGAATCGCGGTCGACGGCCTCGATCTCGACATCCACCGCGGCGAGGTGCTGGCCCTTCTCGGACCCAATGGTGCAGGGAAGACCACAACGGTTCGGATGCTCAACGGCGTCTTGACGCCGGACCGAGGCGAGGTGCGCGTGCTCGGACTCGATCCGTCCGTCGACGGCGACGCGGTCCGTCGGCGCACCGGCGTCCTCACCGAGAACGCCGGCCTCGATGACCGGCTAACGGCCCGCGAAAACCTCGAGTACACGGCTCGGATGCGCGGATATTCGCGGACCGAGTCGCGCTCCCGCGTCGGCATTCAGCTCGAGCGATTTTCGATGACCGACATGGCCGACCTGCAGACGGCCGGCTTCTCGACCGGCCAACGCAAACGACTGGCGCTGGCCCGAGCTCTCCTTCACGATCCCGAGATCCTCTTCCTCGACGAGCCGACATCCGGCCTCGACCCGGCGGCGACTCGCGAGGTGACCGACCTCATCGGCAGCCTGGCCCGCGAACAAGGCCGCACCGTCTTGCTCGCCACTCACTTCCTCGGTGAAGCCGGGAGGGTCGCCGACCGGATGGCGGTTCTCGATCGCGGCCGGCTACGGGCCCTCGGCAAGCCCGACGATCTCGCGGCCGAGCTGTGGGACGGCGTCCCCGCCGATCTCGACTTCGGGGGTCCGGTCGCTCAATCGATTCTCGACCTTGTCGACAGTATCGACGGCGTGGTGCGCACCGAGGCCCGAGCCACGGGAGCAACGATCGCGATCCGCGACCGAGCGACCATGGCCCGCGTTCTGGCGACGTTGGCCGAGCAGCACATCGATGTCTACGGGGCGACAATCCGTCAGGCCTCGATGGAAGACGTGTACTTCGCGCTCGAGAGCGGCTTTGCGACGGAGAACCAATGACGACCATCGCTCCCGAGACTCGGACATCGCGCTCCACCGGCGATCGGCAACGGTACCGACCGGATGTGGGGGCCATTCGGGCGATCGTCGCCCGTGATCTCTGCGCCATTCGCCGTAGCAAGGCCGTCGTGATTCCGATGCTGACGGTGCCGGTGCTGCTGATGGTGGTCCTGCCGCTCGTGGTTGGCTACGCCGCCCGCAGGGCAAGTCGCACCGGTGCTCGCATCGAGTTCCTCGACTCGCTGCCCTCGCAACTCTCCGACCCGATCTCGACACTGCCTCCCGAAGAACAGCTCCTCACGCTGGTGCTCGGATTTCTCCTCGCTCCTTTGTTTCTGATCGTGCCTCTCATGGTCTCCGCGGTGCTCGCGGCCGATGCGTTCGCCGGCGAGAAGGAACGGCGCACCATGGAGACGCTGTTGCATCTCCCGATCGCAGACCGGGATCTGTTCATCGCCAAGTTCCTGACGGGATTCCTTCCCGCTATCGCCGTCTCGTGGATCGGTTTCGCCTGTTTCACCGTCGTTGCCAACGCTGTGTCATGGGGAATCGTCGACGGCCTGGTCGTCCCGAACGCGCTGTGGTTGGTGGTGATCTTCTGGGTCGCTCCGGCGGTCGCCACGCTTGGCCTCGGGATCATGGTCCGGGTCTCCGCCCGCTGCCGGACAACACAGGAAGCGAACCAGCTCGGCGGCGCGGTGATCCTCCCTCTTGTCTTCGTAGCCGTCGGGCAGTCGACCGGACTCCTCCTGGTCGACGTACCGCTCGCCATGGGAATCGGCGCAGCCATCTGGTTCGTCGCGCTCACGCTCGTCGTTCGGGGAGCGAGTCGCTTCACTCGCGACCGCGTGGCCGGGAGCAGCTAGCGAGCAAGCAGGAAGAACTGCAACGCGCCGGCCAGGAGAATCGCCATCAACAAGATGGCGATGACCAGGGTGGTGCCGCTTCTCACGATCGCCTCCGTTTCACTCTCGTCGACCCAGTTCGACGGGCGTGATCACTCCAGGGTTGGGGTTTCCCTCGAGGTTCGAGATCTTGATCTCGTCGCCCTCCGACAATCCGAACTCGGCAGCCGCAGACGAGCGCGCGACCACAATCGACAGCAGACCGCTCGAGTCGACGACCAGACCGACGCGGCCGGTCGGAATGTCGTCGAACGCGTCGCCACGAACGGCAACCCGGTCGTCGCCCGCGATGTGGACGGACAGGAGTTCGCCGAACTCGCCGAGCTCGAGTGGGTCGACGTTGAGCTGGCAGTTGCCGAACCGGTCGACCCACAACACCTCGCCCACGAGCACGCCGTCCTCGGTGTGGCTCACCGGGAGGACGCCAGGCATGAGGCCAGCCGGATCGATCTCGGGGCCGAGATCCGTGAGGGGAACCCCGTTGCATAGATGCGCGGCCGCGGGGGCGAACACGTCGCGGCCGTCGAAGGTCGACCCTCCGGCCGCCTCGAGCCGGTAGTCCGGCGACACGAGTTCCACGGCACGGGTGGCGCCGCCGACAAGCCCGACGGCCGGCGCCAGAAGGCCGTTGTCGGGGCCGACGAGGTAGGAAGCTCCGTCGCCGACCTCGACGGCGATCGGACGGCGGCTCGTGCCCACGCCGGGATCAACGACCGCGACAACGACACCGGGACACAGATAGTTCGCGGCACGAGCCAGGGCGAGCCCGCCGGCTCGCGTGTCGTAGGGAGCGATGCCATGGGTGACGTCGATGACCGTCGCATGCGGCGCAATCGAGCGAACCACCGAGTGCACGACACCGACGAACTCATCGCCGTGCCCGAAATCGGACAAGAAGGAGACGGTGTCGAATCGCGGGCTCACGGCCGCGACGCTACCGGCGAGTCCGACCTCCTACGTCGTCGGGCCTTCGCTCGGGTCAGGCACCGCCGAGTTCGCGAGATCGATCTGTGGCCGCCTTCACGACATCCGCCACGAGACCCACGAAGTCCGCTTCGGCGAACACGGCGAGGCCGGCTGCCGTGGTGCCCCCCTTCGAGGTGACGTTGGTCCGCAGCACCGCTGGGTCTTCACCGGACTCGGCGAGAAGCGTTGCGGCCCCGAGCAACGTCTGACGAGCGAGCGCGTCGGCGGTCTCCGGTGCGAGCCCCTCGGCGATACCCGCGGCGATCAACGCCTCCGCGAGGTGAAAGACGTAGGCGGGCCCCGAGCCCGAGAGACCGGTGACGGCGTCGATCTCTGCTTCGTCGACCGTGACCACGATGCCGACGGCGGACAGGATCCCGCTCGCCCACTCGAGATCCGCGGCGGACGCGTTGACCCCACCGGCGATCGCCGCCGCGCCACGACCGACAAGCGCGGGGGTGTTCGGCATACAACGCACGACCGAGGCTCCGTCGACGAGACCGGCCTCGATGGCGGCCGCTCTCACTCCGGCCGCAATCGAAAGCACACGCCTCACACCCGCGTCGGCCAACCCGCCGAGAACCGCGGGCACGACATCGGGCTTCACCGCGATCACGGCATCGGCGTTGGGCCGCGGAGCATCGCTGATCGACACTCCCGGCATGGACGCGGCCAAGTCGACCCGGCGCGGCTCGAACGGCTCGACCACGTGCAACTCATCGGGTTGGGCCCAACCCGACTCGATGAGTCCGCCGAGGAGAGCCTCGGCCATCTTGCCGCCACCGATCATCTGGAGCTTCGTCACGGCTCGTCACCGTATGCCTCGAACAGGCGGCCCACATGAAAAACCCGGTGAGGGCAAGATCAGCGCACTTCCCCGAGCGCTTCGAGCCCCCACCGGGTCAAGAGCGAATCTACATGAAACACACTGAAAGTCAATCAAACCGCTCGGTGAGGATCAACCCTTGAATTTCGAGGCGAATCCGAGCCGCATGGCGGGGCGAAAGACCAGCTCGACCGCGGCCCACATCGAGCCGAGGATCCGATCCAGTTCGGCGTCGGTGACGGCCGCGACCGGGAGCGAGCCGCGAAGGAAGATCGCCTCTTCTTCGCCGATCTCGAGCTGCAGCCCGGTGAGTTTGCGGTTGCGGCGTAGCAGATGTTCGAAGACCGCAGCCTGGTTCTCTTCGGGGGCAGGCATGAGGTAGGTCTCGAAGCCGAGCGTGCGCTGACCGAGCGTCCACCAGGCCGTCCACACGTCTTTCTCTTCACCCTTGAGGCGGATGAACCAGCGGATCAGATCGTCGTCGGACCGCTCGACCGCCTCGATCGCGGGGTTCTGCGCCATCTCGGCGTGGAGCCAAGCATCGATGTGGAGTTCGAGCGCCGTGAGCACTTCGGCGCTGGCCGGCGGGGATTGCACGGACTCAGGCGAGGCAGTCGACGGGCTCGCGCAGGCTGAGGTCGTCGTAGACCCGACGCAGGCGGGCCGCCATGGTGGTCCACGTGTAGGTGTTGGCGGCTTCGGCGGCGTGGCGGGACAGCTCGTCGGCCAGCAGTGGCGAGTCGAGGATACGGCGGGTGGCGGCGGCGAAGTCTCGGGGGTCGCGGCCACTGATGCGGAAACCGGTGCGGCCCTCTTCGATCAGGGTGCGGAGCCCGCCCACGTCGGACGCGACCACCGGGGTGCCGCACGCGGCAGCTTCAAGAGCAACGAGCCCGAACGACTCGCTACGAGAGGGCACGAGACAGACATCGGCGGCGCGGTAGTAGGTGGAGAGAACGTGATGCGGCTGGGGCGGCACCATCGTGACCCGATCGACGAGCCCACGATCGGCGATCAACTTCTCGATCTTGCGAACCTCGTCGTCGCCTTCCATGCCGCTGGACCCGCCGACGATCAGCAGGCGGGCATCGTCTGACCCGAGCTCGGCGAGCGTTTCGACGGCGACGTCGACGCCCTTCAGTGGCTGGATGCGGCCGACGAACAAGAGCAATGGGGTGTCGTCGAGACCGAGCGCGTGGCGGGCGCCATCGCGAGCACCCGGCGAGAAGAACGCGTGGTCGACGCCGGGCGGGACCACCTCGACGCGGTCGGGATCGGCGCCATAGTGGGTGACGAGTTCGTGGAGCTCGGTGACCGAATTCGCCGTGATGACATCGGCACAGCGAATGACCTCGGACTCGGCATCGATGCGGCGCTGCGGTTCGGCGTCGCCCGTCTCGGCCTTCACCCGCGCCAACGTGTGAAACGTGGTGACGAGGGGCAGATCGAGCTGATGCTTGAGGCGGTGACCCGCGACCCCCGAGAGCCAGTAGTTCGCGTGGATGACGTCGACCGGACGCTCGGCCAGGTCGCGGCCGACCGCGTCGGTGAATTCGTCGACGATGTCGGGCAGGTCTTCCTTGGCGAGACCGATCGGCCCGGCGTCGACATGGACCACCCGGAAGCCGGGTTCGACCTCGACCACATCGGGCAGATCATCGGTCCAGCGGCGGACGTAGACCGTCGCATCGGTGCCGGCCTGGGCGAGCGACGACACCAGCTCGCGGATGTAGACGTTCATTCCGCCCGCGTCGCCGTGGCCTGGCTGCACCAGGGGCGAGGTATGGAGGGAGAGAACAGCGACGCTACTCACGACACTGTCCAACGCAGAGAGGACCCGGAACATTCCCTGACACGGCAGGCGACGCGACTCACGCCACCACCACCGGACGCAGGGATCATGGTCATGTCGGTGCGGTCGGCGTCTCTCCGGCGGCGATGCGGCGAGCGAGCTCGTCGTTCAGCGCATCGATCGTGTTGTGGAGCGAGCGACGGCTCGTGGACAGCTGCTCTTCGAAGTTGCGCAAGGCAATGATCGCGGCCGACAGCTCGTCGTTGCCCAACTCGGCGACCTCGGTCATGATCGATGGGCCGACGGCAGCATCGAGCACCTCGGTGAGCGGATTGACGACCGCATCGGGCGGATCGAGTTCTTGCTCGACACGACCGGAGCCGGGAGCGCGCACGCCGTCGCTCAACAATTCGGGGAGACGGGCCACCAGATCCGCGAGGTCGCCACCACCACCGTCGGCGCGGCGTTCGGTCTCCGCGACGATCACATCGAGCCGGCCCTGGGCCAGTCGACGCACGAATGAGACGCCGTTCTCCAGATCGGTGCACTCGCGGCGCATGCCACGAAGGTCATTCCTGGGTGCATCCGCGAGCCCCGCCAGGTAGCCGGGCGCCAGCACTCGTTGGAGATCAGGGATCATCGTTGGCTCTCGACCTTCTGCCCGCTCGGACAACTTCGGAAATTTCCGTGGTGCAGCCTACCGGGACTGGCCGGATGCGTCGGATCCGCCGGAAACCGGCGGCAGAACCGCCACTTCGTCAGCGTCGGTGACCGGATGATCGCGTTCGACCGAGTCACCGTTGCACCAAACTGCAGCTGCCTCGAGAATGCCCGCGAAGTCGGCCCCGTACTTCGCGACAGCCGCGTCGAGCACGTCGCCGACGGTGGCTCCGGGGAGCACGTCGTTCTTGGTTCCGGCCGCCTCTCGGGCGGACGCGAACAAGCGAATCTGGGCCATGGAGGACACGGTAGCGGGACCGGCCTCACTCGCTCGCCGCCATCCCCGTGACTGTCAGTGGGCGCCGGTACGGTCGGCGCTGATCATGCTGAACGTGCTTCTCGCCCGTCATGGGCAATCCGAGTGGAATGCGTTGGGTCGCTGGCAAGGCCAGGCCGACCCGCCGCTGTCCGATCTCGGCCGCGCCCAGGCAGCCGGAGCGGCCACCCAACTCGGCGCGTTCGACGCCATCATCGCGAGCGACCTCGACCGAGCGCTCACCACCGCGATGATCATCGCGGAGCAGCTCGGAATCGGCCCGGTTCTCGTCGAGCCGGCCTTTCGAGAGCGTCACGCCGGCGAGTATCAGGGCCTCACGCGCGACGAAATCGACGAGCGATACCCGGGCAACCTCGACGCGGGCATCTGGCCACCCGGTTGGGAGCCCGACCACTCGGTTCTCGCCCGAGTCGTCGACGCACTCGAACGGGTCAAGGCCGAGGTCCTCTCCGGCGAAGTGCTCGTGATCTCGCACGGCGGCGTCATCTACAGCCTCGAAGGCCACCACGGTGTGCCCCACGATCGCATCGCCAATCTCGGCGCCCGCTGGTTCCACCACGACGATCGAGGCTGGCGTCTCGGCGAGCGGGTGCAGCTGTCCCCCGACGAGGTCACCATCGAGAACCAGGACATTGTCTGATGGGACTTGTCTGATGATGTCGTCGCGCTATCCGGTCGAGGTGATCCGGTCCGAGCGTCGGGTGAAGACCGTTTCGGCACGAATCGTCGATGGCGTCATCCGTGTCCGCATCCCGGCGTGGATGTCGGAGGCCGACGAGCGCAAGTTCGTTGGCGATGTGGTCGAGCGCATCGAGCAGGAACGCCGCTCCCATGCGATCGACCTTGATGCCCGAGCGGCGATGCTCGCCAAGAAGTTCGACCTGCCACGGCCGGAATCGATGCGCTGGTCGAAGACCCAGCGACAACGGTGGGGCTCGTGTTCGGTCCACAGCGGCGATATCCGGATCTCCGATCGGTTGGTCGACGTACCGCCGTGGGTGCTCGACCATGTGATCGTCCATGAGCTGGCCCACCTCGTCGTGGCTGACCACTCGCCCGCGTTCGACGCGCTCGTCAATCGCAACCCGCTCGCCGAACGGGCGATCGGCTACCTGATGGCCGTGAGCGATCGTCTCGATCGGCTCGAGCCGGCCGATCCGGCCGGCACGGTCGACGACTTCGATGCGTTCGACGATCTCGACGCAGCTGGCTGAGCACCGAACGCGACTTCAGACGCGTGTAGCCGCCCAGGCGGCTTCCTCTTCGCCGAGCGGGGTGCTCGGGGGTGCGTCGGTCCACACCCAGAGCTCCTCGGAGATCGCCCGCCAGTTGGCGGTCGCACCGAGTTGGCCGAGGATCGAGAAGAGTCCGAGGTTGATGCGCTGGATCAGGGCGAACGTCGGCGGCACGTTGGTGTGCCTCAGGATCTCGTGGGTCTTCGCGTCGAAGGTCTGGTACAGCAGGCCGACGCTGTAGTCCGTGGTCACGGTGACGGGCTCGTCTTCGAGGATCAGCTCGTAGTAGGCCGCGAACCAGTCGAAGATCTCCTGGTCCTCGAACGGTGCACCGTGTCGCAGCACTTCTTGTTCTTCGGCCGCGGCGCGAAACACGGCGGGGTCACGGTCGATCATGGCCCGAATGAGCACGGCGAACTGCTCGACCTCTTCTTCCACGAAGTGCTTCACCAGGCCGAAGTCGAGGAATGCGACCCGCCCGTCGTCGGCCAAAAGGTAGTTGCCGGGATGGGGATCGCCGTTGAACACATACTGGCGATTCAGACTGCGGAAGACGAAGCGATAGACGATCTCGGCGACGCGCTCGCGTTCGGGAAGCGTCGACGCGTAGACCTCATCGAAGGGTCGACCGGCGACGAACTCGGTGGTGAGGACGTTGGTCGTCGACAGATCGCGGTGGACGGCCGGCACCCAGACATGCGGGTGTCCGGCGTAGTAGTCGGCGAAGAGCTCCTGGTTGGTGGCTTCGTTCTGGTAGTCGAGTTCTTCGTTGATGCGATCGCGCAGCTCTTCCACGAGATCGTCGGGGTTGAGGCCGGGATAGACCATGCCGAGCAACATCGCGAGGCGCTCGGTGTTGTCGAGGTCGGCCGCGATCGCCTCGGCGATGCCGGGGTATTGCACCTTCACCGCAACCTCTCGCCCGTCGATGGTGGTGGCCCGGTGGACCTGACCGATCGAGGCGGCGGCGAGGGGCACGGGGTCGATCTCGGCGAACACCTCGTGCAGCGGCCGTCCGAGCGATTGCTCGATCTCCGTGAGCGCCAGGTCCGACGGCATGGGCGGGGCGTCGGAACGGAGGCTGGCCAGGGCCTGACGCATGGGCTCCGGCATTCCCTCGTCGAGATAGCTGGCCATCTGGCCGAGCTTCATCAACGCGCCCTTCATCTCGCCGAGGGAACACACGACGTCTTCCGCTTCTCGACGCTCGAGGTCGGCCTGTAGTCGGCGACGTGACTCATCCGAGGCGAGCCGGGACCGTGCCTTCGTGAATCCTCGGTCAGCGGCGCGACGAGCGACGAGGCGACCCATCTCCATTCGGCGTTGGCCGCGACTGAGTGCACCGATCGGCGAGCCGGATTCGATCGCGCCGCGGCGGCGCCATGCCAGCGCGCCGGCCACAATGCCGACGAGCGCAAGGCCGACGAGCGCAAGCAGACCGGCGGTTCTCTTCACGTCAGGCTGGTTCACCGTCGTCGACCGGCGTCTCGGGCTCGGTCAGCCCGTTCACAAGCGTTTCCGCGCCATCGAGATCGTCGGCGTCGAGCGCGTCGAGCGCAGCCGAGACGTTGTCGAGATCGGCCTCGAACCCATCGAGAACCTCGTCGCTCTTGGCAGGGGCAGTCGCCTCTGGCTGCGCAGCCTCGGGCTGTGCGGCTTCACCACCGACGGTCTCATCGACGGTGTCCGGGACGTCGGGATCATGCATCCCGAGGAGGCTAGCCATTGCGACGGATTTCTCGGGACGTTGGTTGGAAGCGAACATACGTTCGCCTAAGATGATCGCATGTTCACGGCGGTGACAGCAGCGATGAGCGGTTCGATTCGCTCGGTCGCGCTGCCCTTGCGGATCGGGTCGAGGATGTTCGCCGGCTCAAGGCGGCAACGGCGGCCTACGAGCTCCGTCTGGTCGACGCGATCAACACCCTCGGCGATGCCGGGCTCGACGGCGCCGGTGTGCTGCGAGTCGCCGGTCGAATGTCATCTCGCGCCGCGGGCACAGTGGCCCGCACGGCGACACAGATCTCGCAGATGCCGAAGGCCGCTGATGCCCTCGCCAACGGGCGCATCACGGCCGAACATGCGGCCACCCTGGCCGATGCTGCGGAGAAGACCAGCGCGGAGCAGGTCGATGAGTCGCTCGTCACCACCGCATCGTCGGTTCCTGCTGATGTGCTCGAGAAGCGGAGTCGCCGGTGGGTCGACGAACAGCGCACGAATCAGGAGCTCGAAAACGAACAAGCGGAACTTCGTCGTCGGCGTAGTGCTCGACACTTCACCCGGCGCGACAAGATGGGCGTGTGGGTGCTCGAGCTCGACCCGATCGCCGACAAGGCCGTCGCGAGCGCGATCGGCGATCTCAACTCAGCGATGTTCAGAGATGACCACGCCGATGCCACCAGCGCAGTCACTCGCACTCCAGAACAGCGATTGGCCGACGTGATGGTCCAGCTCCTCACTGAGACGGCGGGTGGCGGGTCCGGTCGTCACCCGAAACACCAGCTCGCTGCGGTGATCGACAGCAGTCGCTTCTCCGACGGTCCCACGGGCGCGGCGAATCTGATCGATGGTCAAGCCCTCCCCCAGTCTGTGCTCGAACGCATGGCGTGCGATGCCTCCATCACGCCGATGATCTTCGGCAGCGACGGACGCCCGCTGTGGGTCGGCCGCGACTACCGCACTGCCACCATCGCTCAATGGAAAGCGCTGATCGTTCGAGATCGCGGCTGCGTCGGGTGTGGCGCGGCGCCGTCTCGTTGCGAGGCACACCATGTTGTGGCGTGGCTCGCCAACGGGCCCACCGATATCGACAATCTCGTACTCCTGTGCAGCCGATGCCATCACGATGTGCACGACCGAGGCATGGAGGTTGTGCGGGGCCCGACGGGCTTTGCCCTCCAGCCCCGAGCGCCATCGCTCGCGGATCCCGGTGAAGCGCCTTCGGGACAGTCACGAGACTTCGGACTCTTCGCGTAGCCGGACGGCACGACGGGGATTGGCCGTTGGAAAGGCCTTGGGGCACATTGTGCGCATGACCGATCGCCACCCCCACGCCGGCCTCCCGTTCACGGACAGCGACGACGCCATCGCGGCGGCGCTCGAAGAGGTGAGCATCCCGACGCTGCTGTGCACGATGGTCCACATCACCGGTGACCCGGAATGGGTGCGAGGTGACCTCCGCCCGGCCGGCCTGTTCCTCAACGAATACCAGGGCTTCATGGACGAGGACTCGAAGGCCGAGGTGCGGCGGCGCGCGCTGCCGGAGATCCTCAGGTATCGAGACGGAGGCTGTGTACTACCCGACGCCCAGCCCGACGCGGCGCTGCTGCACGAGATGATGAACTTCGCGGGCTGTGCGGAGATTCCGGAAGACGTCGTGCCGATGATGCTCGACGAGATGGGCCTCGGCGACACCGACGTGAACCGCATTGCCTGGGCCGACAGGGTGCCCACAGAAACTCGGGCGGAGTTCCCTGTGGTCGTCATCGGCTGCGGCCAATCGGGCCTGCTGGCCGGTCTGCGTCTCCAGGAGGCAGGCATCCCCTTCACGATCGTCGAGAAGAATGGCGGCCCCGGCGGCACCTGGTGGGAGAACAGCTACCCCGGCGCTCGCGTCGACGTCGGCAGCCACTTCTACTGTTACTCCTTCGAGCCGTCGGACCACTGGACCGAGTACTTCTCCCAACAGCCCGAGCTGCAGCGCTACTTCCAGAACGTGATGGAGCACCACGGCATCGACGAGCACTGCCGATTCGATACCGAGGTGGTGGCCGCCACGCTCGATGAGGGTTCGGGCCGCTGGTCGGTCGTGATCCGCGACGCCGCGGGCAACGAAGAGACGCTGATCGCCCGGGCGCTCATCAGCGCCGTCGGCTCGCTCAACCGGGCAAAGATGCCCGACATCCCCGGCATCGACGACTTCGAAGGACCGTCCTTCCATTCGACGCGTTGGGACCACTCAGTCGACTACACCGGCAAGAGGTTCGCACTCATCGGCGCCGGAGCGAGTGGGTTTCAGATCGCGCCGACGATCGCCCCCGCCGTCGAACAACTCAGCGTCTTCCAGCGCACCGCACAGTGGATGTTCCCGAATCCGAACTATCACGAGAAGGTCCCCGAGGGACAGAAATGGGCAATCCGCCACCTGCCCTTCTTCGGACGGTGGTTCCGTTTCCTCCAGTTCTGGCCCGGCTCCGGCGGTGACCTTTCGGGCTCGCGCATCGACCCCGCTTACGACGACAGCGACGGGCTGGCCGTGAGCGAGCGCAACCAGGCGACGCGCGGCTTCTTCGAGGGCTGGCTCCGCGAACAACTGGCGGACGCACCCGACCTTCTCGACAAAGTGATCCCGAACTACCCCGCCACCGGCAAACGCACGCTGCAGGACAACGGCTCATGGCTGAACTGCCTCAAGCGCGACAACGTCGATCTCGTCCGCACCGGTATCGAGCGCATCGAGGCCAACGGCGTGCGCACGGAAGATGGCGAACTCCACGAGGCCGACATCATCTGTTATGCCACCGGCTTTCACCACAACCGTTTCCTGTGGCCGATGGACATCCGGGGTCGCGGCGGGAAGTCGCTGGCCGACCATTGGGGCGAGGAGCCGTCGGCCTATCTCGGCATCACCGTGCCCGAGTTCCCCAACCTGTTCTGCATGTACGGGCCCGGAACCAATCTCGCCCATGGCGGCAGCTTGATCTTCCATTCGGAATGTCAGATCACCTACATCATGGGCTGCATCGAACAGTTGCTCGCCGAGGGCAACACCACGATGGAACCGAAACCAGAGGTGCACGACGAGTTCGAAGCCCGCCGCAACGCCGAGATCCACCAGATGGTGTGGTCGCACTGGTCCATCCAACACACCCACTTCAAGAACGCGAACGGGCACATCTTCACGCTCTCACCGTGGCCGATCCACAACTACCAGCAGTGGACAAAGGCGCCGAATCCCGACGACTACGTGTTCACCTGAGCACCTTCGCGGCCCGGCTGGACGCGGACCCCGAGGGGTAGAACACCGCGAGCACGACCGCAGCGGCGAAGTAGGCGCCCACTACCCAGGTGTAGCCCGCCTGGAAGCCCGCGAGATCGAGATCGGCCGCAAGCGTGACCACGACCGAGATGCCGATGGCGTAGCCGATCTGCTGCATCGTGCGAATCGTGGCGTTGGCGCTCGCGAACTGATGCGGCGCGATGTCGGACATCGCGGCGCTCTGGAGTCCGGCGATCGTGGCGCCCACACCGAGTCCGAGCGCCAGGTTGGCGGGCAGGAAGACTCGTAGGAACTCCTGCCCTTCGCCGGCAAACGCGAGGATCCAGAGATAGGACGCGCTGCACAACAACGCGCCGGATGCCACGACCCACCGGTGCCCGACGCGGTCGGACAGGCTCCCGAGCGGAGCGGATGACAATGCGCCCACGATCGGGCCTGGGGTCAGCGCGAATCCTGTCTCGAGCACCGACATTCCCCAGAGCCGCTGCAGCATGAAGCTGTTGAGGAGGAAGCCGGCAGTGAACGCGAGCGAGTAGACCCAGAATGCGGCCGCCGCGACAGAGAACGAGCGGGCCTTGAACAGGCTCAGATCGAGAAGCGGCGCCGGGTGTCGTGCCGAGCGCCACACGACCACCGGAATCAAGATCAGACCAGCCGCAAGCAGGCCCAGCACCGACGGACTCGTCCACCCATCGGCCTCCGACCGCACAATGCCCCACATCGCGAGCGCAACTCCGAGCACGCCGATCGGAACGCCGATGACATCGAGCGGACCGGTCGCGGTCTCATCCTTCGACTCCGACACGAGCCGAGTCGCAGCCACGACGACCAAGACTCCGATCGGCACGTTGATCAGAAAGATCAGCCGCCAATTGGACGCCTCGATCAGCAGCGCCCCGACCGTCGGGCCGAAGGCTGCACCGAGCGCGCCCATCGCCCCCCAGACGCCGATCGCCACACCCCGCTTGGCCAGGGGGAACTGCGGCAACACCATCGCGAGTGAGGCCGGTGTGAGCATCGCGCCGCCGACCGCTTGCACGACACGAGCAGCGATGAGGGATTCCACGTTGGGAGCCATCCCGCACAAGGCGGATCCCACCAGGAAGCCGACCACGCCGACCATGAACACTCGGCGACGCCCTCGGCGGTCGGCAAGTCGACCGGCCAGCAGCATGAGCGACGCGAGCGCGATGTTGTAGCCCGAGATGACCCACGACAGGTCGGTGGTCGTCGCCTCGAAGTCCTCCGCGATGGAAGGCAGGGCCACGTTGACCACTGAGACATCGATGACCACGAGAAACGCGGCGGACGTCGCGACGGCGAGAGCGAGCCACGCCTCGCGTGAGACCTCATCGGCGTGAGTGGTCGAGGCGGTGTCCATGGGCGGGGGGACCGTAGCTCGCGATTGCCCCTCCGCTCACTCTCTCGGGTTCTACTCTGGAGGGACATGACTTCGATCGCCAACGAAACGCCACTCCTCGATGGGCCACGACGCAGCATCATTCTCGCCGTGATCATGGCGGTGCTCGCGTTGATCACCATCGATGGAGCCCTGACCTGGCTCGAGGCTCGCGATGCCGACGACATGATCGAGGCACTGGTCGACGCAAACCCGGAGACGTACCCGACCGGCGTCGGCGGCAACTGCGGAATCTGCCAACCAGACGATCGCGTCGCACTCGCCGCCGTCACCAACGGCGACCGCCTCGACCGCGACCTGATCACGACGAAGACGTGGCTCGCCGTCATCGGTCTGATCGGGGCGGTCGCGTTGACGCTGGCGTCCGGGCCGGAAACGTCGCGCAACATTCTCGCGACGATGATTCTGATCTCCGCGGCGGCGTTCTTCGCACCGCTGATCCTTCACGGCGACACGATCGACATCGTCACCACCGTCCACGGGGGCTGAGTCCTCGCGTCGGTCAGCGTGCCGGCTCGCGCCTCAGCCCCACCACTGGTGCCATGAAACTGCTGCGCATCAGGACGACGGCCAGCAGCGCGGCGCCAGCCACCGTGAAGTACATGCCGTCGTAGTCGAACACATCGGCGATCCGGCCGAGCACCAGCGCGCCGGCCGAGTTCGCGAAGTCGCCGAACGTGGTGACGGTCGCAACGACCTTCGACCGGTCGAGCTCGTTGGCGGAGTCGACGGCGATCAGCATGAGGAGTGGCACGTTCCAGGCCATCCCGATCGCGATCACGAACGCGCCGACATAGAGCTGGCCCGCGCCATCGGCGGTCGCCAGGATCACCGCGCCCAGCGCGACCGTGGTGTGGGCTACCGACGCGAGATTTCGACGGTCGAAGCGATCGATCACCCATCCACCGGCGAATCGCAGGACAAGGGTGGTGCCCGAATAGGTCAGGAGCAGCCAGCGGGCCTCCTCGATTCCGAACTCCTCGCTGTAGTCCTGGATGAAGCCGTTGAAGCCCATGAAGGCGACGAAGACGAGCAGGTTCACGAGACCGATCCGAGCCGCGATCGGATGGAGGAGGTCGCGGAATCCTTCAGCTGGGCGGACCTCCTCCGGCTTGGTTTCGGGCAGGGTCAGAGCGACAAGAGCCGAGATGATGCCAAACCCCGCAGCCACGACGAAGGTCCACGTGAAGCCGTGCGCCTGCAGGACCGTCTCGCCGATGATCGGCCCGAGCGCGAACCCGACGAACACGGCCACCGAGAACGTCGAGAAGACTTTCGAGCGGTGTTCCGCCGGTGGTAGTTCCGTCGCGGTGGTCGCCTGAGCGAGGTACATCAGGGAGCTGAACGCGCCGGTGCCCACTCGCACGAGTAGCAGCACCCAGAGCTCACCAGTGTCGGCTGCCGGCACGTGGAGCAGCTGGAACACCGAGATGCCGATGGCTCCGCCGATCATCAGGGGGCGTCGGCCGATGCGGTCGGACATCACGCCGGCGATCGGCCGGACGATCAGCATGCCAAGCGCAAACGTCGCGAACGCGAGGCCGATGTCGGTCTTCGACCCACCGAGTTCGTCTTCGACCAGTCGAGGCAGTACCGGGAACGAGATCCCGGCAACCGTGAAGTACGCGATGCCAGCCGCGAAGAGCGCCATGACCCGAGGCGTGTAGGCGCGTTCTGTCACCGCATGCACGGTACGGGCTGCCATCTCGTCTCCGCGATGGTGTGTTGGCGACCCGACCGGCGCTAGACACAGACCCGTGCCTGTGGACCTCGACCAACAAGTCATCGACATCCGTCGCTTCAACAAGTGGGCGCGCCGGATCCGCCGTACCGGCCACCTACTCCGCCGGGTCAGCTACTTCCCCGAGACGCTGGGAGACCACGTTCCCGAGGGCGTCGTGATGGTCGCGAACCACCGCAGCCTCGCCGACGTCTTCGTCGCGGTCGAAGCACTCGGTCACTATGACCGGCCGGCCCGCTGTCTGGTTCGGGCCAAGTACTTCGATGCACCGGGCGCGGGAAAGTTCCTCAAGACCATCGGCTGCATCCCCGCCGGCGACGGCCGACGCGAGTCGATCGAACTGGCGACCCAGACGCTGAAGGCAGACCGACCGGTGGCCGTCATGATCGAGGGAAAGATCGTTCCTCCCGATCGCCGAGAGGCCGACGGACTCGGCGAGATCCGACCTGGCTTCGTGGAGATCGCCCGCGCCGCCGACGCCGACATCATGCCCATCGCCCTCATCGGCACCGACGACATCTGGCACAGCCGCGGGAAGCTGCCCCGCATGCCTTGGCGTGGCCGCGCCAAGGTCGAGGTGCGCACCGGATCCATCGTGAAGGTGGCCGGCAGGAGCGACGAAGAAGTAGTCGAGGAGACACGAGCCGTCATCGCCGGCTATCTCGCCAGCTCCGGCCTCTAAAGTCGCAACATGGCCACGCCGCCCAACGTCTTGATGATCGTCTCCGACGAGGAGCGCCGCAACGGGTGGCTGGCCGGCAAAGCCGAGATGCCGGCTCACGAGCGCCTCGCGGCCGACGGCATGACCTTCAACAAGTACTACACACATTCCTCGCCCTGCTCTCCTTCTCGAGCGAGCCTCTACACCGGCAGTTACATCGCGGAGCACGGCGTGACCGACAACGTCTCGTTCCCCGCGCACACCGCCCTGGATCCGAACATCCCGACGATCGGCAGCCTGCTCGTCGACCAGGGGTACTACTCGGCGTATCTCGGGAAATGGCACCTCAGCCATGAACACATCCCCGAGATGACGCTCCACGGCTACCAGGACTTCCGTGGCAACGACATGCACTACACGGGCGCGGCATGGAGCGGGCGGTTCTTCGATCCGATCATCACCGCCGACGCGATCAACTGGCTTCGCGACCACGCCGACGACGACACGCCATGGCACCTCACTGTGGCCCTCGTGAACCCCCACGACATCATGTGGTTCCCGATCGACCACCCGACCTACCAGGCCGGGCACCCCGAGGACGCCAAGGTCTTCGAATTCATGAAGAACCTCCGGATGGAGGGGGTGCCCGTCGAACCGATGTCCGAGGACTATGCCGAACGCTTCGACACCCTCCCCGAGAACTTCCACGATGATCTCCACACGAAGCCGGAGATCCAGCGAGCGTGGCGCCAGGTCCGCAACCACGAACACTTCGTCGGGACGATGCATCTCGACGACGAGCGATCCTGGCTGCGCCAACTCGACTACTACGCCTATCTCCACGAGGAACTCGATCGAAACCTCGCAGAGCTGCTCGCCGTGCTCGACGAGCTGGGGATCTACGACGACACCGTGATCGCCTACACATCGGATCACGGCGACGCCTGCGGTTCCCACGGTCTCCGGGCGAAGCTCCCCTGCGTCTATGAAGAAGTGATGGGCGTCCCGCTGACCATCAAGGTCCCGGGACTCACCGAAGCCGGCACATCCACGGATGCTCTCGCGACTCACGTCGATCTGGCGGCGACGCTCTGCGCGCTCGGCGGGGTCGACGTCGGCGATACGCCCTCGCTGTCGGGCGTCGACCTCACGCCTGCGCTCGCCGACCCCTCGGCGTCGCCCCGGGAGCACGTCTTGTTCAGCCAGGACAGCGCCCAGTCATCGCTGCTCCGCAGCGTGCGCTACGCCGTGCGCGGCTTCTTCGACGGCACCACCAAATACGCCCGCTACTACGGCATCGGCGGCGGCATCGAGCGGGACGGCGAGCCCGCGGCCTCACCGAAGCTGTACGACGTCGATGCGGCCTTCGACGACCATGATCACGAGTGGTACGACCTCGACGAAGACCCGCACGAGTTGGTCAACCTCGCCAACGATCCAAGCCGCCGCGGCGAGCTGCGGGAGAACTTCCAGCGGCTCCTCGACATCGAGGCCGCAGAACTCGGCGTGTGATCAGTCGGTTCGAGCGGGACGCCGACCCCAGCCGGTGACATTCCCGGTGGGAGGCGGCATCATCGGGGTGACGGCATTCGCCTGACGATCGAGTTCCTGAGCCCGAATGACGAGCTCCGCCTCCCATTCATCGAGCTCGGCTTCGCGGTCGTCGAGGCTTGCCCGACGAAGGTCGACCTCGTCATCACGCAGGTCGAGGACCTCACCGTCAACAGTGTCTTCTTCAACAGTGTCGTCTTCAACAGTGTCTTCGACTTCTTCAGCCTCGAGCTTGGCCGTTGCCTGTTCCTGTTCGCGGGCGAGTTCGGTTGCATCGAGCTTGGCGATGGCTTCCTCGACGAGCCGCTGCGCTTCCGCCCGCTCGCCTTCGATCGAATTGCGGAGCTGGGTGAATTCGGCCTCGGCAGCCTGGATCTCGGCCAAGCGCGCGTTGGCGTGTTCGTCGAGGTCGAGCAGCTCCGAGCGACGGGTCGCAACATCGGCCTCTTGCCTGCGCACCTCTTCCCATGCCTCGGAGATCCGTCGCGAATCTGCCTCCGCGGCGGCGTCAGCCTCGGCCTTCTTGCGAGCGGCCACGTCGGCGGCATCGGAACGAAGGCGGGCCGACTCGACCTTCGCGTCGCGAACTCCGGCTTCCATCCGGGCGAGATCGGCCTGCAGGCGTTCGTGGGCTCGTCGCGCTTCCGCAACGTCCATGAGTGTCCGCTCGAGCATCCCGCGAGTCGCGTTCAACTGCTCGGTGGCCGCGTCGACGGCCTCGACCTTCTGGTCGAGCAACGACGTCGCCACGCGATTGGCCGCGGCTTCGCCGAGCTCACGACGGATGTCCTGCACGGCTCGGGCGACAAAGACGCCCCATTCTCCAGAGTCGTGGGTATTGGATTCTTCGACGGCGGTCACGACGTTCCTTCGGCCTAGCGATCTCGGGCGGACAGATAGACGGGATGCGAGGCCCGCGATCGATTGGCAACAAGGCCAATCAGATTCGCTCGGGCGCTGCGCAGAAGATCGATCGTGCGCTCCAGCTCCTCACGACGAGAGAGCGCTGGGTCATAGACCACGACCACGGCATCGGCCTGCGAGGCCACCAGTCGTGAATCGGAGGTGCTGAGTGTGGGCGGCGAATCGATCAAGATCAGGTCGTAGCTGGTGTAGAGATCCTCGAGCACGCCGCCGAGTCGGTCGGAACGAAGCAGTTCGCCGGCCCCACTGGATCCCTGCGCATCAATGATGTGGAGATTGTCGATCGCCGTGGCCATCGCGACCTGCTCGATCGCTGCTCGTCCTTCGAGGAGGTCGGCCAATCCGAAATCGCCTGCTTCCAGGTCGAGACGAACGGCCACCGAAGGATTCACGAAGTCGGTGTCGATGACGAGGACACGTGTGCCTCGCGCTGCCTCCGCTTGCGCCAGGTTGACCACAGTCTGGGTCTTTCCCACCGCAGGCCGGTCAGAGGTGAAGACGATGCTCTGAAGGGGATCGTCGACGTTGCTCAGCCACAACGAGTTGAGGAGGACTTGGTAGCCGCTCGACTCCTCGACGGAGAGGTCGGGATACCGGCGAATCCGGCCCGGTGCACTCCGCTGGCTTCGGATCTCGGTGATCGTGGCCATGACGGGAATGTCGACGAGCTGTGCGAGTTCCGCCCCGTCGCGGGCCCGGGTGTCGAGCAGATCGCGGAGCACGGCGAAGATGAGTCCGAGCACGAAGCCGACGACAATGCTGATCATTACGTTGCGGGGAACGTCGGGCGAGATCGGCTGGTTCGGCAACGTGGCGTTGGAGTGGATGCGAGCGGTGGACTCGGACTCGCCCAGCGTTGCGAGCAAGCCATCGGTCTCGGTGATGTCCTGGTTCAGAGAACCGATGCGACTCGTAAGGCTCTGGATTCGCGGGTTGTGCTCCGTACGCAGGAGTTCGGCGGCGTTGAGTAGTTCGGTCGCCGTGATCGGGTTGGTGGCTGCATCAGCCGCCGCGAATGCCTCGCTGATCTCCTGGTTGAGTCCGGTGCGATCATCTCGAAGTTCGTCGCGCTGCTCGACCTGGTTCTCGAGGCGCCGCGTGATCGATTGGCTAATGTCCTGCACTCGGCTGTCGAGATATGCAGTGGCGGCCGCCCGCGCTCCCTGCGTTGCCAGCGATGCGCTGGTGTCTTGGACGGTCAGCCGCAGGAGGCCGGCTTCGGTGAGGCGCTCTCCTGAGTCGACGAACCCCAGACTGCCGACGACCTCGACGTCGAACCCGGCCAGTTCATCGACCGCGGCATCGAATCGTTCGCTGTCGACGTACTGCAGCTCGGCGATGGCCCGCCGGTAGAGCTCGGATTGCGACACGTTGAACGTGCCCTGGTTGTCCTCGGTCAGAATCTGCACGACGGCACGTGAGCTGTAGACCTCTTGGCGCGTCAGAGTGAAGAAGGTGACGAGACCCGCGACGACGAGCAGCGTCCCCGCTATCCAGCGCCAGCGGCGCCGGAGGAGGGCGAGATAGTCCTCAAGCTCGAGCTCGCCTTCATGTTCTCGCACAGAATCGCCTTCGTGAGTCCCGGTTGCTGCAGCTGCTCAGGATACCACTCTGTGGATAACCTAGATATAGAGCCATACGGCTCATCGTTGAGTGGAGCCGATGGCTGCCGACAGAGAGCGTGACAGCCATCGTCATCTTTGGGACCGCTGGTGACCGACACGATTTCCACAACTGACTCGATACTCAGCACTCGTTATCGCGCGCCTGCGGCCGCACCGCACCATCGAATCACGCCCGGGTGGAGCCACCCATTGGCGGTCAGGCTCTACCTGATCGCGGTCTTCCTGATCCCTGTTCAGCTCGAGATCAAGAGTGTGCAGAACGTGGTGGGCAGCCGACTCCCGCCGGGTGACCTCTTCTTGGCGCTCTCGCTGATCCTCGCTCCGACGTCGTTTCGGATTCTGCGCCGCGGCGTCGGCTATCTGCCCCTCGCGCTCCCTCTTGTTCTCGCCTACGGAGCGATCGTCGCACTCACGCTGCAGGGCAATCTCACCAGCCACTCGTCGAACGTGAAGTTCATCGGTTCGTTCGTCCTGGTGGTGATGGGAGTGGTCACCATCGCCTATGCCCGCGAGGGCATGGCACCGCGCATCATGCGGGTATTCCTGCTCGGCGTCGCCTTCTGGGGCGCCGTCGGCTACGTCGACTGGCGAATCGCCGACATCATGCCGTGGCTCGAAGTCGACATCAGGAGCCGCTTCGGCGCGATGCAGTTCGATCCGAACAATGCCGGTGCCATGTTCGGCGTCGCCCTGATGATCAGTTGGCGCTACGGAAAGCACCTGTTCCGTCACCGGGTGTCGTGGTGGGCCGCAACCGCCTGGTATGCGATCGCCCTCGGACTCACGCTTTCTCGAGGTGCCTTCATCGGCACTGCTGCCGCCATCGTCATCGTGATCACCGTCGACAAGGTCTCCGCCGAGAAAGCCATGCGCTATCTCGCGGGAGCGCTGGCGATCGCCGCCTTCATGCTCGGTTCCGGGTTCGTCAATAGCGCAGTGAACGACTTCACCAGTCGACCCGACACCGTGGAATCCCGCGGCAGCTTCATCGACTACGCAGTCGACCGCTGGGTCGACTCGCGGGGCCTTGGGATGGGGCTCGGCACGTTCCGTGCGGAGACCGGACGCATTGTCCACAACACCGGCATTTGGCTCGTTGTGGAGATGTCACTTCCGGGTCTACTGCTCTTCGTCACCCTGGTCGTGGTGCCGTTTCGGGCGTGCCTACGCATGCGGAGCTATGACCATGAACTGGCCCTGGCCCTCCTCGCGGCACACATGACGATGGTCGTCGCCTCCGTCGGTATCGAGGCGCTCTACCAGCGCGGGTGGTGGCTCATCATCGGCCTGACGATTCTGCCCTCAGCCGAGGTCCGACGGCAGCAGCACCAAGCCGTCCTCGACCGCCACCGACCCGCGGACGCAGGTAACGAAACCTGATCGCGTGGGGGCCTACCGGATGCGCAGCTGCCGCAACTGAATCCGGCGGCGACGGTCACCCTTGAAGGTACGCAGCACCCCTCGCCACGCGCGAGCCATGTCGGGGACCACACGCCAATCTCTGCGAAGCAACTGCACGCCGACGAAGCCGACGTCTTGCACCGCGGCAAAGAACGAAAACAGCAGGAACGGCGAACGGCCATGGCGCACGATGTTGCGATGGCGATTGTGGAGGGTCGAACTGCGAAGGGGGCCTCGGCGGTCGGCCAGCCGTGGCGATGACCCGAACGAGCGGACGTGATCCGCACGGGCCAACGGTTCGTAGAAGAATCGGCGACCCAATCGGCGGAGCGTCAGCGCGAGATCGACGTCTTCTCCGTAGACGAAGTAACTCGCGTCGTACGGACCCCAACCCAGATCCACGACCTCGTCGAGGGCGGACGCGCGGAACAGGGGGCAGGCGCCATTGAGCTTGTCGCAGAATCTCGCCTCGTTCAGGGGCAAGGAGGAGGTGCGCATTACGGGAGTTATCGCGAGGGGACCGCTGACACCAACTCGCTCCGATCCGACCCGGCCACCGACGGCCGCGATCGACGCATCGTCGTCAAGAAGGGGAACAAGCGCCGAGACGTAGTCGACATCGAGTTGGGCATCGCAGTTCAGCGGCAGGAAGTACTCCCCCGTCACGGCCACGAAGCCCGCGTTCATGCCCCCGCCGAACCCGAGGTTCTCGGGATTGCGGACAACAGTGATGTCGGGCGCGATCGCGAGAATCTGGTCGAGCGAATCATCGTCGCTCGCATTGTCGACCACGATCACCTCGAGGTCGGGCCAGTCCTGCGCGAGAGCCGAGGCCGTCGCGGCTGCGCCGAGATGTTCGCTGTTCCAGTTGAGCACGACGATCGACACGCGCCCGACGGCGCGGTCCGCCTTCATGCGTCGGTGAACAACCGGCGAGCTTCGCGCTCCACTGCCCACCAGTGGATGCGTCCGAGGGTGCGAAGCCCGAGACGGGTCGCCGTCGCGGCGATGCCGACTCGTTGCGGCTCTCGCAGTCGCAATTCGGCGTGCTGGCGGAGTTCGGCGAGGACGCGTTCGTAGTCGGTGAAACGGGCCACCGGTTCACACACACCGCGCAAGATGCCGCGTTCGGGCCAGACGAGGTGAAAGCCCGGACGGGCGACCCACCGGCTCAGCAGTCCGGCGGCCATCACCCGAGCCGCTGCCTCCGCGGTTTCGAGTTCAGCCAGGGGTCCGAAGTCGAAGAGCCACAGATCGCCGTCTTCGGTCCAGCCGACGTTCTTGGGGTCGAGGCCCTTCCATACGGCGACGTGCTCGTCGTCGATTCTGCGTTCTTCAAGCAAGTCGGCCAGTGCCGCTCCGACTCTGGCTGCGGGCTCGCGATGCTTGCGCGTGGCAGTGCCGATCGAGTCGATCGTCTGCATGGGGATGAGCGGCGAGACGGAGATCAGTCGATCCGGGACGCGGCCGAGGATCGGAACCACTCGAAGGGTGCTGCCAACGCGGTCGCCGAGTGTCTCCTGGGTTCGCCAGTCGCCGTTGTAGCCCTTGTCGTGGCGCCCACCGACACGATCGATGAACTGCTTGACGAAGTACTTCTCGCCGGCCGGGCCGGTCGCCACACCCACGCGCGACCAGTTGCGTTGTGTGAACGACTGTATGTCGATTGGCCCGAGCCCCTCGACCGCGATCTTCTCGCCGACGGTGAAGCCTTCCAGGCTCGAGCCGACCGGAGCGTCGTTTGCGCGATTCTCATCGGCGGCATCCCTGCGGGCGCGCTTCATCGCGCGCTCGTCAAACTGCAGCATCGCTGCTTCGGTACTTCGTCCCCCGACCATCGAAGGACCGACGGTACCAGTGCGCCGATCTCCACCACAATGCCCAGTCGCGCGGGGCGAACGGATTGAGTGGTCACGATGGGCAAACCTCGCCGGCGAGGAACTCACGGATCCGCGCCTGCTGATCCACCGGCACGACGGTGTACCAGCCGGCGTCTCCGGCCCCCGCGTTGCACAGACGCAGCACGCATTCCGCCAGGACTCGCCTCCGCTGTGCACTCGACACGCGACCGCTACGAACGACGCGTTCGGTATGGCGTAGCAGCGCCGCCCGACCAGGAATGGGCTCCGTGTGACCGAGCGCTCCAGGCAACCGCAGCCGACGAATCGCGTTGCGCAATTCGCGAGCAGTTCCTCCCTCGATCACGTCAAGGAGTCCGCCGGAGTCGCTGACGACGGAGAGGTTTCGCTCGACCCGGCCAGCCGATTGGTGCGCCTCGAAACACTCTTGCTTGGTCAACCGCGTCTCGATGCACGGCGTCGGAATGTGTGGGGCGGGACCTTGCGGAGCGGACGACGTCGGGATCGGTTCGAAGGGACCCTCGGGGTCGCCCGCGAACTCCGGGGCGAAGGGGGCGTCGACCGAATCGAGCGACTCGACGAACACCACGGGATCGTCCGCGAGCAGGCGGGCGTAGTGGCCGACCTGCCACGCGCTGTCGGCGCGCTGACGAGCCCGGGACAGCACTTGTTGGGAGCTCCGCTCGTTGTACTGGGTGATGACGAAGCCGTCGACGAGTTCGCCCGGACGGTGGCTCCGGGGCAAGACCTTCGAATGGCGGGCAACGTCGAAATCGCGGCTCCCGTCGTCGAAGAAGAACCGCGCCTCGGGCACACCCGGCCACATCTCGTGGACGACACGAGATCGGAAACTCTCTGCCGCCGACAACTCCCAACGCGCCTCGTCATCAACATGGAGAAAGGTGTGCGCAACCCGGACCCGGACGGATGGGTGCGTCGAGGGGTGACGCGCGGCCAACATCGGCCGAGGGTCCTGATCGATGAACTCGTCCGCGTGCAGCAGGCCGATCCAATTGTCGACGCCGTTGTCCTCGCGAATGTGATGCAACAACACCTGCCGAGCGCCATCGGTGATCCCCTGCGGGAACCAGTCGTCGTCGCGGCCATGCCAGACGACCTCGTCGAAACGGCCGAGGATCTCATCCGTGCGCGCCACTCTGTCCGGGTCGGTCGTCCCGTCGAGCACATAGATGCGATCGAACCAGCGAACCATTGTCCGGAGGCTGGCCTCGAGCACATCGTCCTCGTCGCGAACCATCAACATGCCGATGAGACGATCGTCGCTCGCGATGCGGCCGATCGAGCGCAGCCGCGCCGGACGCCCGCGACGCAGCCACGCACCGGGCTCGCGCGCCAGTTCGGTGATTCGACCACGTCCCGGGAGGCGCGCGCGGCGGCGCGGCCATCGCCAGGGATCGATCAGTTTCGCGGCGGTACGAGCTTCGATCGGTCACTCCACGGACATCGTGAGCCACACTGGCTGTGCCGTGGCTCCGTCCGTCACCATACTGCTGTCGACCTTTGACGGCGAAGAGTGGCTTTCCGACCTCTTCGCGTCGATATTCTCTCAGACCCACCGCGGCTGGACAGTCCGGATTCGCGACGACGGCTCAACGGACGGCACGCTGAACCTCGTCCAGGAGCTCGCACGCTCGGATGATCGCGTAGAAGTGCTCGTCGACGACCTCGGAAACCTCGGACCGGCCGCGTCGTTCATGCAGCTCCTTCGCTCCATCGACCCCGACCATGACGACCTCTTTGCGTTCTGCGACCAGGACGATGTCTGGCTTCCCGAAAAACTCGAGTCCTCGATCAACGCGCTGTCCGACAATCCGCTGGCCGCGATCTACACCGATGCGGAGGTCACCGACGCCACGGGCGCGGTCACTTCGAGCTCTGCACTGGCCGACCGAGGCAACGCGGGCACCCTGCCATTCGGGCACCTGTTGATCAACAACGTCGCGATCGGCGCGACCGTGCTCGGCACCGCGGCGCTCGCTCAGCGAGCGGTCGACCTCGCTGATGACCGTCCCGTTCTCATGCACGACTGGTGGGTGGCCATGGTCGCCGGCCACAGCGGCCACCTGTCATGTCTGCCCGAACCGACCGTGCGCTGGCGCCGTCACGAGGGGACCGTGACGGGGAGCCGGCCTCACACACTCGGCGGCCGCGCCGAACGGCGACGGGAGTACCTCGCCTGGTCCATCGACGCCTCGCAGCGACTCGCCCGAGACGACCCGTCGACCGCGACCGCAGCGAGAGCAGTCCGCGCACTGGCCGAGATGAACGAAGAGCAGCCGACGGTGCGCGGTCTCGTTCGCGCCTGGCGACGCGGCGGCGTGAGGGCGTGGCCGCTCCGTGGACAGCTGTCGCTACTGTGCTCGGTGGGCGTGGGCCAAACGAACCTATAACCGCAGTTCGTGGCCCGAGCTATTGCGCTCCACCACTCTTGGTGGCCAGAATGTCTCGGTCGGCAGCACTCAGAGGACCGACAGCAAGCACCTCAAGAGCAGGCATGAACGAGACATCCGTCACAAAACCGAACGGGATTCACGTCGTCGACGACATCGTCGTCACCGGTGAACGTCACCTCACTTTCTATGAGCGTCGCATCAAGCGGCTCATCGATGTCACCGGCGCAGCCTTTCTGATCCTGGTCACCGGTCCCCTTGCGGCCCTCGTCGCCATCGGCGTCTACATCAACCTCGGTCGCCCACTGTGGTTCCGCCAAGTGCGCATCACGAGGGGCGCCAAGAAGTTCACCATGCTGAAGTTCCGGTCCATGAAACCGGAGCAGGCGCCCATGAAGGACGGCGAGTTCCACGCCCCGAGAGACGACCCGCGCCACACTCGATTCGGCCAGCTGATCCGCCGCCTCTCGCTCGACGAACTGCCGCAACTCTGGAACGTACTTCGCGGCGACATGAGCCTCATCGGTCCTCGACCTGAGCTTCCGGGCGTCGTCAAGGCGTTCAATCTCAAACACCACCCGCGACATGAAGTCCGAGCCGGCATGACCGGACCGTGGCAAGTCAGTCAATACCGCAACGGTTTCGTGCACATGAACGTCCACGTCGACGCTGAATACGTGGGCGATCTCACGTTCCGCAGGGACGTCGAAATCGTCTTGCGCACAATCGGCCTCTTCTTCGGTCTCGGCCACGAAGCGTTGCCGACCGAAATCGCCATGCCCTCCGAGATGCGACCGCCGTCGAGTGACCCGATCCGAGTCCTCCATGTGCTCGAGCCGGCCCTCGCCGGTGTGCCGGCCTATGTCGAGCAGCTCGGCCGCGAGCTTTCCGACCGCGGTGTGGAGCAGGTGGTCCTCACCAGCGACGAGCAGACCTGGGAGTTCGCCGGTTGGCCAACTCGGGTCGTACGTGTCCCATGGAAGCGCAATCCGAGCGACGCCAAGGCTGTGGCCAAGCAGCTTCGTATCGTCGTTCGTGAAGAGAAGATCGACCTGGTCCACGCCCACGCAACGTTCGCCGGTGTTGCCAGCCGCCTCAAGCGTCTCGACGTCCCCGTCGTCTACCAGCCCCATGGCTGGGGTCATCTCTCGACCCGCCGTAAGTCGGTGAAGAAGGTCGTGCAGGCAATCGAACGTCGCCTCGACCGCCGCACCCACACGCTGCTCACCCTCAGCGAGCACGAAGCTGCCGAGGCACCCAAGGCGCGCTCAGCCGAGCGCGTTCGCCCGATCGTCGATCTCACCGGCTTCGAGCCGATGGCCGAAACGGACCGCATCAAGATGCGCCTCGAACTCGGCTGGGGCAAAGACGAACGCATCCATATCTGCGTTGGTGAGCTGAGTCATCGCAAGAACCAACTCGCGCTCGCCACCGCCTGGAAGAAGCACGCCGGCGAACGCGACCGCCTCGTCTTCATCGGCGATGGGGCCATCCGCGAATCCATCGAGGGACTCTGCAGCGATCGCATCCAACTGCTCGGGTGGCGCGAAGACGTGTCGCACATCATGGGGGCTGCCGATGCACTCGTGGTTCCCTCGCTGGGCGAAGGCTTCAGCCTCGTCATCCTCGAAGCGCTCGCCACCGGACTCGCCGTGTTCTCCACCTCCATCGGCGGCACCGAGATCATCGCCAACGACGACGGCCGGGTGTGCATTACGCCCGAAGAGGTCGTACGGGCCGCGATCGCCTCCGGACTGCCCGACGGCACCGCCGAAGAGCGCCGCGCTCGAGCCCTGCGCCACCAAACGGCGGCCTCCCTCGAGACCGTCGCCGACGAGTTCATCGAGATCTACGCGAGGGCCGTCGGCCGTGAACACGACATCGTCGACCTCCGCGAGACCGAGGACGACAAACAGGCCTCGACGCCACTGTCCTAGCGATAACCTCGCCGGTGGGCCGCTAGCTCATCGGGTTAGAGCAGGGGACTTTTAATCCCAAGGTGCCGGGTTCGAGTCCCGGGCGGCCCACTCAATCGACTTTCGTTGAGGTCGACACTCAGAGCTTGCGGGCGGCGAGGCGGCCGACGGCTCGACTGCTGATGCGGCTGGCCGCGGACGGCGCTGCCTCCATCATGGTCATCAACTCGGCCCCGTCGAGCTCGCGGACTCGGGTGGCCTTTCTGGCTCGCACCGTTGCCGTGCGAGGAATCGTCACGGGGGAATCTCCCGGACCGACGGGCTGGGCGTGGATCAAGGCCACCTCGCCGAAGAAGTCGCCCGCATCGAGGGTATTGACCACTTCGCCGTCGATCATCACATCGACTTCACCGTGGATGATGAGAAAGAATCGATCCGCCCGGCTGCCCTCGGACACGATCACGGAATCGGACATGTAGACGTATTCCGACCCGAGGGTGCGAAGCCGGCGACGGGTACGGCGGTCGACGTTTCCGCAGACGGTTTTCCACCAGTCGGTGGTGGCGTCGGCGGCTCTGACACTGGCGTCGGCGGTCATCGTGATTCTCCTGTTCTCCGAACCGGCGGTTCGGGCTTGTGCCCATATCGAACACAAGATCGAGTCATCTCACCGTGACCCAGGTTCCAGAGCGGCAGTGCCGTTCGTCATAGGGCCGCGTTCACGGCTGCCGCGTCGGGCTCTACCATCAGAGGCGTGCCGTTTCGTCAGATCTTCACCGTCTTGCTCGCCCTCATTGCCGTGCTGTTGGCGGCGTTGCTCGTTCTGAGCTGGGACAGCGACGACCCGGACGACACCGCGCCCCCATCGGACTCCCTCGACAACGACGAAGGAATCGATGACGACCCGTCCTCCACGACGACAACCACGACGACGATTCCTCCGGTCACCACGTCGATCCCGCTCGAATGCGCCGCCGATGACGAGACGACGACCACGACGACCACGACGGCTCCCGCCGACCAGTCGACAACGACCGAGCCGGAAGCTGACCCGCCCGACGACACCGTCCCTGAGGAACCCCTGGTGCCCACGCTCGGGCGCAACTCCTCGCTCAGCACCGTCGGACTCGACACCGTGCCCTTCGGACTGACCGTGAAGCAGGCCACGCAGCAATCGGGCCACGAGATGATTGCGTGCGGCGCCGTGACCGACTGCTACCGAGTGACGCCGAGCGGCGCGCCGGAAGGCATCAGCTTCGTCGTGCATGAAGGCACGATCGAGCGGGTCGACATCATCGGCGACAGCCCGATCACCACACTCTCGGGAGCGGGCATCGGTACGACCGAAGAGAAGCTCGACAGCCTCTTCGGTGACCAGCTGGAGCGTGTCGACCTCGGCGGCGGCCAGACGGACCTCATCTTCGTGCCGACCGACGAAAACGACCAGGAGTTCCGCGTCGCGTTCACCACTGTCGACGGTGTCGTCGAGACCCTTCGCTCCGGGCGACTACCTCTCGTGCTCGAGCCCGATCCCTGCGCCTAGGAGAACGGCACCTCCGGAAGCTCCCTCACGTACTCCAGGCATTCCACGCGGACCGTTCCGATGCCCGCGGGCACGAACTCTCCGGTCGCGAGATCGAGCTCGGTGACAAAGTCGACCTCGGCGAACTCGACGACGTTCGCGACCAGTTCGAAGTCGAGAGTTCCCTCGAACCGGGGTTCGAAGAGAACGGCCGCCTCTCCCTCCCCGACCTGCAACCCTATGTAGGGCGCGCCGACGAACGCCTGGATCTGGCCCACCACCGGGAGTCCGTTGACGTCGAACCCTTCGACCCGCACCGCGATTTCGCCGGCGCCGCCCGCCGCGCAGATCGCGTCGAGTTCGTAGCGGGCCGGCCCGATCGTCACGACTGCCGTCGACAACGGTGTCGCGGTCGTCGTGGTGGTCTCTGCGGTCGTCGTCGACCCGCGAGTGGTCGTCGGGGCTCGGGTACCCGTGGGGCCGTCCTGGATAGAGCATCCGGTGAGTGCCATCAAGGCGGAAACCAGGAAGGCGACAGGGCGACGCATCACGCAAGGGTACTCACAGCCCAAAACAGGAATTGGATCGCCCCGAAAGGCGATCCAATTCCAGATTCACAACCGGGAGTCCAATCCGACAGGTGAACTGTGGCCGCTGAGCGGCTTCACCCGTACTACGCACGAGACAGCCCCGAGTCGCGAGATTTCTTCGATTTCCTTCCGAATGGGCCGTTCGGCCCAGGCCACCGTCAGCGATGCCGGACTCGGAGATCCGCCCGCGACAGCCGCGTGTTGGGCACATGCAACGACCCGTCGTCGGCCTCGATCTCGACCGAGGCCGGATGAAGGGCGACGATTCGTCCGCTCAAGCCGTCGGCCTCGATCTCGTCGCCGACGCGGACGAGCCGGGACAGCTGACGTCCTGCGGCCAGTTCACCGCCCACCTCTCGACCGCCGAGGCCCACGAGCAGAGCAAACGCACCAGCCAGCCCGAACGTGACCGCGCCGGCAAGGATGCTGAGAATCGTGGTGTCGACGCCCAGCTGGCTCAAGGCGAGCACCGCCGCGACCGCATAGACGAGGAAGCGACCCGAGTTGGCGATCTGGGCACGAACTCGCGTGCTCGATCCGGCGAACGCGGTGTTGACCGCACCCCCCAAGGCGAACGCGATGGCTCGACCGGCAATGAGGATCAGACCCGCGGCAAGGATTCGCGGCGACTTACGGAGAATGTCGGCCGGGATCGGCTCGAGCGTCTCGGGATTCACGAATCCGATCGCCACGATCACACCGAGAGCGGTGAAGAAGAGGAAGAGGAACGTGGATGTGGCGCGGGCCGCGTCGTGCATTTCGGCCCGCTCCTCGCGCCCCTTCAGAATGATGACGCGCACCAGCGCAGCACCGACCACGCCGGACAAAAGTCCGACGATGACCGCACCGGCGGCGAATATCCAGGGATCGATCATTCTGCTCCTTCATCGGTGCTGTCGGCGGCGCCGTCCTCGTCATGAGGCTCCCCACCGTCGGTGAGTTCGGGGTCGAGAATCGACCGGGTGAAGTCCCATCCGATCATGAACAGGTCGAGCAGCGACCCAAGGGCCGCCTCGTTGCGCAGACGTAGGTCGACGCCTCCGTGTGTGCGTTCGCGCAGATCGTCCGGAGGGGACGTGGCCGCCTGCAGATCGGCCACCAATCCCTCGTCGAGCGCGGACAGTTCTTCGAGCTCTTCTTGACAGTGGCTGCAGCCCTCGATGTGATGCGACACACGGCGCGGTTCACCGGTGTCGAGCCAGCGCTGCAGCCGCTGGCGGTTCGGATGTCGGGCACTCATTGCCACTCCTTCTGGTTCACGAATTCGGTCTGTTTCATCGATTCGCTCATTGATTCGCTCATTGCCACTCACTCATGGCGTTCTTCAGGGCTTTCCGGGCGCGGAAGAGCCGGGTCTTGACGGTCGATAGCGGAAGCTCGAGCGCGGCGGCGATCTCCTCGTAGGAAAGATCGTCGACCTCCTTGAGAACGATCAGCGCACGGGCGTCCTCGTCGAGGTGTTCCATCGCCTCCCAGAGTTCGTCGAGCTGAGCCCGACCCTCCACGGTGCGCGGCGTCGACACCGCACCGGGTCCCTCGGGCAGAGTCTCGGGGCCGTGCAGATCCTCACGTCGGGTGCGCAGCAACGAAATCGCCGTGTTGCGGGCCACTTTCAGCAACCAGTTCCGAGGGATTTCTTCGCCGGGGCCGACCGGTGAGTTTCGCCACGCCTTCAGCATCGTCTCCTGCACAACGTCGTCGGCGAGCGCCGCATCGTGGACGATCGAGCGCGCGACGCGGTACACGGCGGCTGCGTGGCGGTCGACGACTACCCGCAGGTCCTCCGGATTCGGGCCCTCAAAGCCATCGACGTCGGGGTGAGAAGACATGTACTTCCCTGCCCGTCGGCACGCGAACAAACCGGGTTAGCTTCCCGGGGTGGCCAACAAGCAGGAAACCAAGAAACGTCGCGTCGCCGCGGCCAACCAGATGGCACGCCAGCAGGCCTCAGCCGCGAGGGCCGCTCGTCGCAAACAGCTCGTCGTCGGCGGTGTCGTGGGCTTCCTTGCGCTCGCGCTGATCGCCCCCCTCACCGCCGGGCTTCTCCTGAGCGACGACGGCCCGCAGCAGGCTCCGATCACCACCGGAGAGGCTGCCGGAGCGACCATCACCGGACCGACGCCGTGCCCTGCTACCGATGGCACGGCCGAACGCACCACCCAGTTCGAACAAGCCCCTCCGGTGTGTATCGAGGCGGGCGCCGTCTACGAGATGACGCTCGAGACGAGCGCCGGTGCGTTCACCGTGCCGATCGACACCAACGTGAATGCGACTGCGGCCAATCTCACCGCGGTGATGGGCTGGTATCGCGCCTACGAGCAGACCCCCGTGACCGCGGCGACCGGTGGACTCATGCTCATCGGCAGCGGGGGCGATGCCGGGTTCACGATTCCCCTCGCCCCTCCGACCGATCCGATCGACGAGCTCTACCCCGTCGGCAGCGTCGTCGCCTTGCCGGGAGTCGACGGCGGCATCACCGGCGCGTTGGTCGTCGTTCTCGATGAGGCCGGCTCGCTCCTGATCCGCACCGACCCGCGCTACATCCCGATCGGCGTGATCGACGATCTCACCGACCATCGCGTGGTCTACGACTCCGCCGATCCCGAGGAACGCCTGCTGATCGATTCGGTCAGCGTCGAGCTCGCCGGCTGACCGCCGTCACCTCACCGATCCAGTTCGCTATCGTCTGACGCCGTGAGCAACGACAAACGAGCCCGCCAAAAGGCCAACCGCGCCAGCCGAGTCGCCGCAGCCGAAGACGCCGCCGCAAGGGCCCGCATGCGTGGCCGGCTCATGACCTACGGAGTGGCCGCGGCAGTCGTCGTCCTGGGAATCGTCGGCATCGCAATTCTCAGTTCCGACGACAGCGACGACACGACCGACTCGGGCGACGGTGGCGCCCTCCTCACGACGACCGCACCCACGACGAGCGCCCCGCAACCACCGCCGCCCGGCGTCTCCGCCCCCGAAGCCGGTGTCACGATCGATGGCCCCACCGAGTGCCCAGCCGAGGACGGTTCGTCAGAACGCGCCACTGCGTTCACCGCGGCACCGCCGATGTGCATCGATGAGACCGGGGTCTTCACGGCCACGGTCGACACGTCCTACGGCGCGTTCACGATCGAGCTCGATGCGGCCAAGGCTCCCTTGACCGTGAACAACTTCATCGTGCTCTCGCGCTACGGCTTCTACGACGGTGCCCCGTTCCATCGCATCATCCCGGGCTTCGTGATCCAGGGTGGTGACGCGGTCGGCAATCCGTTGGGCACGGGCAACCCGGGCTACGCGGTCGACGACGAGCTCCCGGCCGCGGGTGAGTACGAGATCGGCTCGGTGGCGATGGCGAACTCCGGCGCCAATACGAACGGCAGCCAATTCTTCGTGATCACCGGCGACAACGGCGCCGCGCTGCCTCCGCAATACTCGCTGTTCGGCGCGGTGACCGATGGCCTCGATGTCGTGATGGCGATCGAAGGAACTCAGACGACCGTGGGAGATGCCCCGGTCGACGAGATCATCATCAACTCGGTGACGGTGGTTCAGAACTAGCAGGCCAGCGCGCTGCCGCCTCGATGAACGGTCGCAGTGGGGCGCTGACCGTCGGGACCTCGAATCGGGTGAGGTCAGTGACGATCATCCCGCGGGAGCGCAGCTCCGCAGGCAGGTCACGATCGAGATGCAGCCCACCAGCCGCTCGGCCGAGGAGACCCCCCATGGCCAGCATCCGGCCCATACGTCCCGAACGCCTGACCGGCTCGACGAAGTAAAGGCTGCCGCCGTCGGCCAGGAGGTCGAGGAGCGTACGAAAGAACCGGTCGAGGTTCTCGACCAGCGGCAGGCGGATCAACGAAACGATCGAGTCGAACGGGCCGAGTCCCAGGTCGGCCAGCGCATCCACCCCGGCATCGACGCGCGTGACACCGACCGGGTCGCCCCGACCGGTTCCCGCTCGGATGTCCCCCACCCGGTCGAGCATCGTCACCGACTCGACCTCCTCACCCAAGCGGTACGCCGTCAGGTGATCGGCCCAGCCACCCAGGTCGAGCACTCGACCCGACGCCCGGCCCGCCGCAGACCGACGACGGTTGCTGAGGGCAGGGGCGAGCTCCATTGGGAGCGGATTCATCCATGCCACAAGGGGCGGGGTCGCCATGGCCGGAAACCTACATTCTTGAAGGCCCGGCCACGCCTCTACGCTGCGGTGGTGCCCGTCGAACCACCCGCGTCACCGTGGCAGTTCCCGTCCGCTTCGGAACTTGCAGCGATGGACATCGACGAGCTGGGCCTCGTTGGTCTCGGCGCCGACACCGAGCCGGGCACTCTCCTCGCGGCGTACCGGCGCGGACTCTTCCCCATGCCGACGGAGCGCGACGGGCCGATGGGCTGGTGGTCACCTGATCCGCGCGGTGTCCTTCCTCTCAATGCCCTGCGGATCAGTCGCTCGCTGCGCCGCTCCTGTCGGGAATTCGATGTCCGCGTCAACACGGCCTTCCCCGCGGTCATCGATGCGTGCGCCGACCCGAACCGTGACCACGGGTGGATCGACTCGCAGATTCGCGACGCCTATGTCCGTCTCCATGACATGGGGTGGGTCCACAGTGTGGAGACATGGCGCGGCGACACACTCGTGGGCGGTCTCTACGGCATCGCCATCGGCGGGCTCTTCGCCGGAGAATCGATGTTCCATCGCGAAACAGATGCGTCGAAGGTCGCCCTCGTCGCGCTGGTTCACGCGCTCGACGACGACGCCGATCGGCTCATCGATGTGCAATGGCGCACCGATCATCTGGCATCACTCGGTGTCCAGGAGTGGCGTCGCGACCGGTACCTCGAAGAGCTACCACGGGTGCTCGCGTCGCCACCTTCCGCCGTGTTCTCCAGCGGAGCACATACGATCGCAGAGGCTTGATTCCAAGGGTCGAGCGACCGATGGAGACCGGATGAATGAGCAGCGCATTGACATTGCTACGGGAATCGGGTTTCTCGGACTTGGCGCGGGGATCCTCGGCGCCGTGACCGGCCGCAAGAAACTTGCTCTGGTCAGCGCGGGAGCCGCCGCGGCGGCCGCCCTTCTCGCCCGCCGCGACGCCGCTGAAGCCAGCGACCTCGAACGTCGGGTCGACTCGATGAACGAGCAGATCCGTCAGCTCGAAAACGCGGTTGCTGCCCAGGTACAGAGCCGTATGGCCGCCGAAGAAGCAGTCAAGAGCCTGAGTGGTCAGCTGTCCGACGCCGAGCGTCGCGCCGGCGATTCGTCACGCTCTCCGATCGTCTTCAACACCGACGGCAGCTCGGAGGGTCTCACCGATTCCGAGACCGGCCTCTTCAACAACGAGTACTTCCTCGTCGCTCTCGACAGTCGAATCGCGGCGGCCCGAAGGCACCTCCGCCCGGTCGCGATCGCCCTCATCGACATCGTCGAGGGCCGCGAGGGTGACCAACGCCCTCCGGGCAACGCTCGCATGATCGCCGACGCGTTGCGCGAAACTCTGCGTGAGTCCGACACCGCCACCCGCCTCGACGACGGCCGCTTCGGCGTCGTCCTCGAAGACACTCCGGAGAACGGCGCGATCTGGACAATGGAGCGGGTCCGCCGTCGTTTGGTCGAGGACAACCCCGACCTGACTCTGTGGGCCGGGGTCGCGTGTTACCCGGCTCACGCGTTCGATGTCGGCGCGCTCATCGAGCGGGCCGACGCCGCGCTCGAGTCTGCTCGCGAGTGGCACCAAGATCGCATCGAGGTCGCCACCGCCGAATAGGGGCCCCATCCCCTGCACCACGCTCTAACGTGGTCGCCTGGAGGGATGGCAGAGCGGACGAATGCACTGGTCTTGAAAACCAGCGGGCTTCACGGCCCCGGGGGTTCGAATCCCCCTCCCTCCGCGTCGGTTTCGGTCCCTGGGGGACCGAAGCCCTTACCGAGTTGCTCGCTGCGCTCGCAACATCGAAGGGAAGGAATCCCCCTCCCTCCGCGTCGGTTTCGGTCCCTGGGGGACCGAAGCCCTTACCGAGTTGCTCGCTGCGCTCGCAACATCGAAGGGAAATAGACGTCAGGCCGCGGCGCGAGCCTGTGCAGCCTGTTCGAGGTCGTCGACGAATCCGTTGAAGCCCTTGCGCATCGGCCGACCCAACATCGCCGCGATGATGAAGCCAAAGGGTCCGCCCTTGGGTTCGAAGTCGTAGCTCATCGTCATCGGGGTGGTCTCGCCACCGTCGGACAGGGTGAAGGTCATCGTGGCCTTCACGAGTGGCATCTTCTCGATCTGGTCGAGGGCAACCACCATCTTCTCCTCAGGGACCCACTCGGTGACCGTCTCCCGCATGGCGACCGACCCATCGAGTTCGCATTTGCGCTGCGCACCCACGCCCTCGGTGGCATCGCCGATGGCGTGGCTGTTGATCACGCCGCCATTCCAGTCAGCGATGTTGGGGTAGTCGGCCAGCACGGCCCACACGCGGGAGCGAGGAGCTTGCACGGTGCGATCGATCTTGAGGTTCTTCATCTGATTGTCTTCTTCCTTGGGTGGTTTGCGATTGCTTGGTCTTCGATGGGCCAGGCCTCGTAGAGACTCACACTGTCGGCGATCGGGCAGCCTTCCAACAACTGCTCCGCCGCATCCAGGTGCTCCGCCTCGACGATGGAATAGCCACTCGCCGGATTTGACGCCAGCGACAACTCGAACGTTCGTTCATTCGTGACGAGACGGCCGGGACCAAACGCGGTCCCGATGTCGACAAAGCTCACGGCACGACGCTGGAGCCACGCAGCCCAGGCCGTCTGGCGGCCGGGCAGCGGTGGCGCGTAGCCGTGATAGAGCAATACGAACTTCTTCATGGCGACATCTCAACCCCGCTCAACGACAACGTTATGTCAGTGTTTCGAGAATCTTCTCGGAGACCTACGGCCGAAAGTCGCCGAGAATTCCGCGGTTGATGAGCTCGGGCAGCTCGATGTCGGCCGGGTCGAGGCCACGATCCGGCGCATCTTCCTCCGATACCGAGGCCGACCGGATCCGGTCGAGCCGAAAGACACGCGGCGCCTCGCGAAGTCGACAGAAGCCCCAGAGATACCAGTTCGCCTTCACGCCCATGACCGAGACCGGTTCGACGGCTCGGGTGGTGCTCTCACCGTGCTTGTCGACGTAGTCGATCTCGACGACCTTTCGTTCCACGATCGCCCGCTCGACGGCCGGCAATGATCGGTGCGTCTCGGTCGCGCTGCCGAACAGGCGGACCCGTCCCGCGAGCTCTCGAGTGCTCTCCGCATCGACTTCGCGGAGCACGGCCAGGATTTTCTGCAGCGCCGAACGCCCCGCCTGGGTGAACGGGGTCGATCGCTCGACTGCGAGGGCGGACGCCACGGCCGCGACCTCCCCGGCGGTGAGATTCAGTGGCGGGAGCGAGTGCTGGAGATCGAGCGCGTACCCACCGCGACGACCGGGAGTCGCGTAGATCGGGACTCCCGCCTGCTGAAGAGCGGAGAGATCCCGCTCGATGGTCCGTCGGCTGACCTCGAAGTGCTCCGCGAGCGAACTCGCACTCCTCCACTGCGGCGCCGCGGCCCGCAACTCCTCCACCAGCGCATACAACCGATCGGTTCGATTCACCGCATCACCCTCACCGGTCGCACCGAGCGATTCAAGTTGGCTCTGACCGCACACCGGGTCCGCTGTGGGCTGGGGGTTCGAACACTGTCTCGTTGTGCGCTCCGCCGCGGCAATCTGTGAAACGCTGAAGACGATGACTGATGCCGCACCTGTGTTGGGCCGACGCGTCGTCGTCACCGGGCTGGCTGGGTCCGGGAAGAGCACCTTCTCGCGCGCCCTCGCTGCGAGAACCGGCTTGCCCCTCATTCACCTCGACCTTCATTTCTGGAAGCCCGGTTGGGTTGCACCCACGGATGAAGAGTGGCGCGAGGAGCAGCGCCGAGCGCTGGCCGGCGATGCGTGGATCGCCGATGGCAACTACCACGAGACGCTCGATCTCCGGCTCGAACGGGCGGACACCATCGTGGTTCTCGACACGCCCTGGCCGGTATGCGCAGGACGCGCCATCCGACGCGGTGTGAGGAACTCGGGTGGCAAGATGCCCGAAGGGTGTGATGACTCGGCTTGGCGACGGCTGCGCGATGAGTGGTCAATTGCCGGACGCATCTTGCGCAAGCGCCGTTCAGAACCCGAACGCGAGCGGGAGATCATCGCGCAGCACGGACAGCACGCGGCCCTTCACGTGCTCGGGTCCAAAGCGGAAGCGAACGAGTTCCTCGAGCGCTGAGTTGAGAACCGCGGCCGGCGGCAGCGTCCTATCCCGCGAGCGGATCAGCGCTCTTGACCACGGCCCCGATGGGATGTTGTCTTGGCATCAGTCCATCGAGCCGGTGAGGGGTCTGAGAATGACGTATCGACTATGGGTGCGCATCGCCCTCGGGTATCTGGGCATCGTGTCGGCTCAGATCGGGCTCTGGGCCCTCTTCGCCCCCCGCTCTTTCTACGACAACTTTCCGGGACTCGGACGAGCTTGGGTGTCGGTCGACGGGCCCTACAACGAGCACCTCATCCGCGACGTGGGCGCCCTCAACCTCGCCCTCGTGGTGATGCTGGGCGCCGCCGCGATCAGCCTGTCGAGGCCACTCATCACGACGGCCGCGGTGGCCTCACTCGTGTGGGGGGTGCCCCATCTGATCTATCACTTGGCAGCAACCGATGGACTCGACACGAGCGACGTTGCCGCCAGCCTCACGGGGTTGGTGCTGTTCGCAGCACTTCCGGTTGCCCTGATCGTCGTCGCCAATCGTGACCTCCCCCAGCCCGGAGCCGAGGCGAGTTAGTTCACGATCCGGCGAGCCCGAGCCACGTGCCACCTCCAACCAGTCGGATCTCGCCGGCGCCAACATGAAACGGCTGGGCGAGCGCGAGGGGACCGATCACAAGCGGTTGCGACGTCGAGTCCGCGTTGCTGGGGGCGGTGGTGAGTGCCATGCCGGGGTGAGACTCGAGTTCGAGCACGTGCCCCGCGATTCGCATCGGCAGCTCATCCTGAACAAGCGTGCTCGGTCCCTCCACCCCCATGGCCACCCTCACTCCGCGGTCGAACGTGACGGCGTCCGCCTGTCGGTCGTCGCGTCGGACCAGGACCAGGTCGCCGCCATCGATCCCCCAGACGACATCGGGATTGGCTATCGGCGAGACCGTGCCGTCGTCCTTGCAAGAGAAACGCTGATGCTCGCCGCCGAAGGCGTGGAACAGTTGCACGCGGGAACCGGGAGAGGTGTGCCCGCTCTCGCAGTCGAACGCCTGCATCGGGGTGTCGGCGAGCCTGATTACACCATCAGGCTCTACGTGGACCGCGACGGCGTCTTCCCGTGGCCCGACCTGAACCGAACCGAGGGGGTTCCACCACCCCTCTCCGCGCGGTTCGGACAGGACCAACGAATGGCCTTCATGGCGTCCTACGAGATGGAGGGCCACCGGTGCGGCCTTCGGCGCTCGCAGCCCCGTCACGGGAATGCCACGCGGGGCCATTCGGAGTCGAAGCCGCGAGGGATCAAGGCAGTTGGTCAAGACCAACTCACCGTCGATGAGTCCGACAACGAGGGCTCGGTGCCGTTGCCAGCTCGATTGGATCGTCCCATCCCAGTTGATGGTGAAGCTCGTGCGCCACGACGGGGCCTCTGCGTCGATCAGCACCCGTACTGGTGTGCGGGGTATCGGAACGCCGTGGCCGCGGAGCGCGGTGACAACCCGCTCGCCTTCGCCGAAACCCTTCTGCACGAGCTCGACGGCAAGGTCCTTTTCGGCGAGCGCACGGTCGGCGATGGCGACGAGTTCGGGGTACAGCGATCCCACACCCGCATCGTCTGCCTGGCTCGAGGGAAGTTGAATCACGCCATTGGAATCGAAGTGGTTCGTGGCCATCATGCAGCGCTCGGCGTCGAGACGAAGGGCAAAGACGTCGTCGGCGGTCGCGGGAAGGTCGCAGGCGGTGAGGTAGGCGCCGGCGAACGCCTCCTTGAGTTCGTCGGTCCGGCAGGTCGTGCCGAAGCAGTACGCGACGTCTTGAATTGCGTAGTTGACGGAGGCGCATTCGAGATCGATGAGCCGAAGACCGCTCTCGGAGCGCACCAGGTTCCCGGGATGCACATCGCCGTGGACGGTCACGAGACGGGAGCCTGCAGCTGACGCAGGGGCCGGTCCGGTGGTGACCCACTTCAGCAACTTCTCGTTGCTGATGTCTTTGAAGAAGTGCTGACGCATCGCTGCGTAGAACCAGATGTGGGAGGCATCGGGAGCGCAATGAAGTGCCGGGTGTCGCTCGCGTTGTCGTCGCCGGATGTCGGGGTACCAATCGATGCCGATCGAGTGCGTCCGGGCAACAAGACGGGCGAGTTCCTCCACGAGCTCGATGGTGATCGTCTCGTGCGCGATCGAGGGACCGAGCCACTCCTCGATGAACCATGTGCTCCCCGGATCATCGACGATTCGCCGCGGGCTCACGCCGGCCTCGGCAAACTCCGTCTGCGCGGCCCGTACTCGGTCGAAGAAGACCGTGTCGCGCTCCTCGGCGAAGAAGGGGTCGTGGATATGAAGCACCGCAGCGGTGTCGGTCGCCACCTGGCCGGCAGAGAGGATGAAGGTCTGACCGCCGCCCAATCCGCTGACGGCACTCGCGACGATTTCGGACGCGGCAACGCACTCCCACCCCGGAAGGTGCTGTCGCAATGTCTCTACCGTGTCGGACACGATCACTTCGACGGACGGCGATGCCGACATCCGGAACTCCTTCGCTTCAACCCGCTGGAGGATGCGGCCTCACGGCCAACTGTCCTCAAGAGGGCTTATGGGACTGAACGTGGTGCGTTGATTCCGAAGCAGCACTGAAGTGCCGGCGGATTACGCACAGGATGGACGCGGCGAAGGCGTCCAAAGGCGGGGCGGTGAAGCCCAGCGCGGTCAGAGGTCCAATATCTCCATGCGCGAGAAGCTACATGGCTCCCCATTGACTGCAAGTGAGTTTCCGGACGACTCGCGACGACTACTCGTCGTCGGGAGAAAAGATCCGGCTGCGTTCCGCCGAGTCGTTACTCTCGGCCCCCGAGTCCGTGCGACGAGATCTTGAGAGGTGCGACATGCCGATCCGACAGCAGAGTTCGCTGTTCAGCGCGGAGCAGCATGAGCGCTTCACGACGGTCGGCTTTGTCCGGCTCGCAGGCGCAGTCCCAGCCCCGGACGTACAGCGGATGCGCGAACGAGCGTGGGAGCTACTCGAGCAACAGGGCTTCGCGGAGGCAGACCCCTCCACATGGAGGCCGGGCCCTGTCGCGAAGCTCCGCGATCTCAGAAGCGGCGACCAGCCCTTGGAGGAGAACCCGGTTGTGGCCGCCGCGCTCGACGTCGTGTTCGGCGAGGAGGGATGGGCGCCGCCGAAGGACTGGGGACAGCCTCTCGTCACCTTCCCCGGGACCAACAGTGAATGGTTGATGCCGAGCTCGGTCTGGCACTTCGATCACCCGTACACGCAGCCAGGTCAGGTCACCGGCGTCAACGTCTTCATGTTCATCAATGATGTCGACCCCGCCGGTGGAGGCACCGTCGTCGTGCAGTCGTCGCCGCTTCTCGCGAACCGAATGCTCGCCCAGAACCCGACCATCGAGAAGCTCGGCGAACAGAACAAGGCATTCCTTCGCTCGCATCCCTGGCTCGAAGGTCTCAAGACCAAGAAGTCGGAACGAAACGAGAAACGAAACCGGCGCTACATGGACCATGACACCGACATCGACGGCATCCCCGCCCGGGTGACCGAGCTCACCGGAAAAGCCGGCGACGTCATCGTGTGCCACCCGGCGCTACTCCATGCGCCGGCCCCGAACGTCTCCGATCAGCCACGCCTGATGCGCACCGCCCGTGTCATGTCGACAGCGATGCACGCAGCCATCCAAGCCCACTCGAAGGGTTGATCGGCGAGACCGCGACCGCGCTCAGCGCGAGGACAACACGCAGAACTCGTTGCCCTCGGGATCAGCGAGAACGACCCAGCTCGCGCTGCGCTGCCCGATATCGACTCGCGTGGCACCGAGTCCCACGAGGCGCTCGACTTCGGCATCGCGATCGTCGGGACGGAGATCGATGTGGAGTCGGTTCTTGGTTGTCTTTACTTCGGGCACGAGAAGGAACAGGAGGCCGGGTGTTCCCTCGGCGTCGGGCCGGATCTCGAATTCCTCCGGGTCGTCGTTCACGACGACCCAGCCCAAGGCGGCACACCACCAATGTCCGAGTTCGACCGGCGCGATCGAGTCGACAATCAGCTGCTCCCAATTGAGGCTCACTTGGTCACACTACGACCTGGTGGGAACATCACGCGACAGAATCGACGAACCCCAGCTCGTTGCCGTCCGGGTCGGCAACGGTGAACTTACGGGTCCCGTAGGCGGTGTCGAACAACGGCTCGACAACGGTGACATGGTCCTTGAGTCGCTCCCACAGCTCGTCGGGGTCATCGACCGTGAAATTGAACCGCGCGCCCCTGCCCTCGGCCTCTTGGATCGCGAATACCGCACCAGATGCGGCGCGAAAGTGGGCATAGTTCGGCTGGTCGGGCGGCCATGTGGAGTCAACCGCGAATCCCAGCACTGACGTGTACCACTCGATCGAGGCCTGAAGGTCGGCCACATTGGCACGAGCGTGTTCGAGTCGGGTTTCCACGGAGCAATGATGGCACCTCAGCGGAGGACCGCTCCTGTCATCGTCGGCTCGCGTGATATCTATGGGCCGCCGATGGCAGAGATCCTCGAGATCGTCGAGCACGACCACAACTTCGGCGCTCTCGCGGGCCTCGATCGGTTCACGCTGACCCCTGGCGGATCCGTCCGCTCTGAGATCGTGATCGAGCACGACAACATCACGCCCTATTGCCTGGACCACGACTCCCGGCGTCTCATCTTCACCGAGCTTCCGGTGGGCCTCGACCTCAGTTCGAGACCGTTCCCGTTCACCGACCAGCTGGTCTCCGCTCGACGGCTCATCGCCGTCTCCTACGACGAGCTCGCTGATCTCGCGGCCGCAGTGCCGGCCCCGCGCCAGCTGGTGTTCGTGTTCAACTCGGCCCGGGCCGGCTCCACCCTGCTGCACCAGATCCTGAACGAACTCGACGAGGTCGTCAGCTATTCGGAACTGGACTTCTTCACCAATCTCGTCGCGGTTGCCCATCGCAGCGACGACCGCCACGGATGGTCGGATCTCCTGAAGCACTGCGTCACGCTTTTCGCTTATCCAGTTGCCGACAAGACGGTCGCCTTCAAGTTCCGGTCGGACTGCACAGACATCGCCGACATCTTCCACGAGGCCTTCCCAACAGCGAAGAACCTCTTTCTGTACCGAAACGCAATCGACTGGTCTGCATCGTGGTGGCGCATGCACCTCCAGGTTGATGGCCCTCCGGTGGTCCCGATTGAGGACTATCGAGCCGACAGGATTCATCGGACTGGGAGGGCGACAGAGTTCGACGCGATCGTGCCGACTGACAGGACCACTGCGCCCTACTCCCTGGCGATGCTGCCGCTCTGGTTGATCACCATCCAGGCGTACCTTCGCCACCACGAGCACGGCGTGCCGATCGTCGCATTGCGATACGAGGACCTCAACACCCATCGGGAGGCGATGTTGGGGGAGGTTCTGGATCAGATCGGTCTTGCCCGAGATCAACTGACACCTGCACTCAGAGGATTCGAGCGGGACTCCCAAGCAGATACCGGACTCCGACAAACCGGTGGCCGAACCAATCAGGTCACGCTCGACGACGCGCAAGTCGACGAGATCGTCGCCGCTCTGGCCAGGCTCACTCCACCGCTCCTGCCCGACGTCGTTCTCCCGGGGACCGTCAATCCGACCTAGTCGCTCCAGGACGATTCGCGTCGAGCACGTTCGTAGCGACCCGGTCTGCGGCTCTCACCTGGTCGGGAGACGACGAAGGAACCACGGAGTAGAATCCGATGCGAGCGTAGGGGGAGAGGTTGCCGCGAGAAGAAGTCGAATGGCGCGTGCTCACCCCCGACACGCTCTTCACAGACGGAATGGCTGTAGCCCTTCAGGGACGCCCCCGAGCGGTGCTCCTGAGCCTGTTGCTGCAGCCGAACGAGGTCGTCAGCACCGACCGGATCGTCGACCGCCTCTGGGGCGACGATCCGCCGAAGACGGCCCGCAACTCTGTTGCCCGTTTCGTCGCTGACATCCGACGGGCGTTGGGTCCTCTTGCGGAGCGCCTCCGCACGGAGGACCACGGTTACCGAATCGTCGTCGAGACGAACGAGCTCGATCTCGATGTCGTGATCGATCGGCTCGCTTCGGCTACCGCGGCGCGAGAAACCGACCCCGACGACGCGATCGTCCACACGAGGGAGGCGCTCGACGTCTTCGGCAATCCCGCCGACCGTCCTCTCGATGTGCTCCACGACATCGAGGCCGAGACCAGGCGCCACGAAGAGCTGCGAGTCACGCTGATCGAGCTCAATGCCGAACTCGAACTGCGCCAGGGACGCCATCAAGCCCTCGTACCCGAACTCGAGTTCGCGGTCGAGCACTACCCGTTCCACGAACAGCTCTGGGCTCTACTCATGCGAGCGTTGTACCGCTCGAACCGGCAGGCCGACGCGCTGCGGGCGTACCAGCGCCTCTCCGGGGTGCTCGAGGAGATCGGCCTCCAACCGGCCCCGCCCCTTCGGCGCCTCGAAGCGGAGATCCTGGCGCAGCTCAGTGTTGATGGATCCGACGAGGACGAACCTCTCGGTCCCGAACCGGACGAAGCCGAGCCAGTCTCACCGCAGTCACGGTCGGTTAGCACTACGGCCAGCCGCCACGGTCTGGCCGCGCCGCGGACTTCACTCGTCGGCCGAACCGATGAAGCTCGCGCCATCAACGACGCAATCGCCTCCAATCGTCTCGTCTCCATCGTCGGTATCGGCGGGTCCGGCAAGACTCGAATGGCGCTCGCGGCTGCGGCGGCGGCCGAGAGCCGCGGGGTCGACGTCCACACCCTGTCGCTGCGCGCCATCACGGACCAACGGCTCCTGGTGTCCACACTCGGTGCGGTGCTCGGTACGTACTCGGATCTCGTCGACATCGAGGACCAAGGCTCGCTGGTTCGCAACATCGGCGCCCGCGACATGCTGATCGTGCTCGACAATTGCGAGAGCATCCTCGAACCGGTGGCAACACTCGTCGACGCGATCCTCGACGGTGCCCCCAACACGCGGGTTCTGGTGACCAGTCGCGAACCGCTCCGGCTCGATGGCGAATTCGTCTACCGGCTTGCACCGCTGGCCGTTCCGGAGGGCCCGGCCGACGCCGCGCGCAGCCCTGCGATGACCCTCCTCATCGAACGCGCTCGCGCCCAAGCGAACTGGCTCGACCCCGATCCCGACACCTTCGCTGCGCTCTCCGACTTGTGTCGGGCGCTCGACGGCCTACCTCTCGCCATCGAACTGGCAGCAGTGCAGCTCGCCCACTTGTCCGCTGGTGAAGTCCTCGAACAGGTCCGCTCGGGCGGTGCCCGACACCTCGTGGACGCTCGCGGGAGCGCCGCGCTGGCCGGTGTTCTCGACTGGGCGTGGGAATCCTTGACGTCGACCCAACAGGCCCTTCTCGCGAGGTTGTCGGTGTTCGGCGGGACCTGCTCGCTGGACGCGGTGGAGGCTGTTTCCGGCACGACCACGCCGGTCCGCGATGATCTCGCCGAACTCATCAGCAAGAGCCTGGTCTCCATGACACCGCTGTCGGGTCGAGCCCGCTACTCGATGCTCGAAACGGTGAGGGACATGGCGGCGGCGAAGCTCTCGGAGCGAGATGAGACCGAAGCGACGCAGTCGGCGCTGGCCTCATGGCTGCTCGATTTCACGGGCCAGTGGAGCATTCCGGAGATCGAGAACCTGTCTCGACCTAGCGAAGCAATCGCGGCGGAACACCAAAACCTGCCGGTCGCCCTGCAACATCTTCTTGATGTCGGCCGGCGAGAGGAAGCCCTGGCGCTGGCAACCCGCTGCAGCGGATACTGGAACCACTTCGGGTTTCCCAGCGAGACGATTCGCTGGTTGGCGCCACTGGCGGCCGACGAATCCCTGCCGACCGAGACCCGAAGTGGTGCCGCGTGGGCGCTCGCCGGGGCGTCCAATGGGGCCGGCGACATCCTCTCCAATGTCGAATGGGCGTTGCGTTCACTCGACCTCGCCGACGGTCGCCTGCTCCCTTGGGTGCCGACGGTCGCTGCTTACGCCGCGATGATCGGCATGACGGTCACGGTTCCGCATACCTGGGCCGAGCTGCTCGCCACTGCCCACGACGAGGACCGCGACCCGATCGCGGGTGCATGCGCCGACATCTGGGAAGCCACGGCCGAGATGTGGCGACTCGACAACGAGCGAGCACTCGAGCTCTTCCGAGCGGCGCGACGCGCGTGCGACGAGCCGGGACGGGTCTTGATGTACGCCGAAATGGGCGAGGCCGTCGCCCTTGTCCTTCTCGATCGATACGACGAGGCGCTGGAAGCCACCCGCGCCTGGAAGAGCGATGCCGCCACCGACGAGTGGCATTACGTCATCGATGTCGCCCGAGCGATCGTCCGGGCCCACGCCGGTGAAGCCGAGGAAGCGTCGGCGGAACTCTCCTCGATCGTGGAATCGCTCCAACCGGCGTCGGTGGTCGGTCGAGCCGCCGATTTCCAGGTGGCGTTCGGCTTCCTCGCCTTCTACCGGGGAGAGCTCGACCTCTCCGAGAGGCTCCTCGCCACGCCGCTCCCCCATCAACCGATGGTGGCGTTCCTCATGGTCCGCCACATCGCCATGCAGCGTGGGGTCGACGACGAGATGGGCTGGTTCGGGATCGTCGCTGAGGTGATGACACGACTACCCGACGGCACGCTGACCGGCGCTCCGTCCGGCAAGCTCTCCGGCATCGTGGCGGGACAGAGTCCGACCTTCTGGTCAGGCAACGACTGACCAGCCCTTTTCGCGTCTTCTCACTGATCAGAACCGACTCATCGGCGACTCATCGGCATGCGGCAGAGTGACAACTGTTCACTCCAGACCCCCTGAGCAGGTGCCATGCGTCCAACTCTCGACCAAACCGACTCGCCCTCCACAACCGACGTCGCAGCCTTGATAGCCGACGCCGCGGCGGCAACCGACGCACTTTTTGCACGGACCGCGCTCGACCGCCGGATCACTCTCGATCCCGGGCTGCCTCGTGTGCTGAGCGACCACAACAACCTCGTCGACATACTCACTCGTCTCATCGCCAGCGCCGTGCAGTTCAGTGTTGGGGGACGCGTCACGATCGGCGCGGCCGAGCGGGCTGCGAATGTCGAGCTGTGGGTGTCCGACGACGGCGCCGCGCTGTCCGCGGAAGCCAAAGAGGAGGCGCTGCAGACAGCAGGCAAGGGACCGGCGGAGTGGCGTAAGTTGATCGCCGACCTCGGCGGTCACCTGAAAATCGAACCCAACACCGTCAACGGCACGGTAATCGGCACAACCGTGCGACTGAGCCTGCCGACGACAGGAGAGAACAATGGCTGAAACTGTTGGAATCAACGTGGTCTTCACCGACCTGGTCGGCTCGACCGAAATGTCCAACCGCCTGGGCCCCGAAAAGACCGAGGAACTCCGCGTCGTTCATTTCGGCCTGCTCCGAGCCGCAATGGAGGCTCACGGCGGAACCGAAGTGAAGAACCTCGGCGACGGCTTGATGATCGTCTTCCCGAGTCTCGGCTCGGCCCTCGACGGCAGCGTGGCAATGCAGCAAGCAATCGAGCGCCACAACTCGAGCGGGAAAGAGCCGCTCGGCGTTCGAGTCGGCATCGCGGCCGGTGACGCCACCGAGGAGGACGACGACTACTTCGGCGAGCCGGTCGTCGAGTCCGCTCGACTGTGCGCCAAGTGCGAGTCGGGACAGATCATCGTCAGCCAGCTGCTTTCGATGATCGCTCGCAACTCCGGGCACACATTCACATCGATCGGCGATCTCGAGCTGCGAGGCGTACCCGAGCCGGTCCCGTCGATGACCGTCGACTGGGAACCCGTCGAGGTCGCGGGCGCCGTCCCGATCCCCGAACGCCTTGTCCGAGACATGGACCTGCGCATCGCGGGACGAGTCGACGAACTCGACGGCTTGACCCAGGCGCTGAAGGACACCGAATCCGGCAGCCGCCGTGTCTCGTTCCTCGCCGGCGAACCGGGCATCGGCAAGACCCGGCTGAGCAGTGAGATCGCCGCAATCGCTCACGGCCGAGGCGCGCTGACGCTCTACGGCCGCTGCGACGAGGAGCTGAGCCTCCCCTACCAGCCGTGGGTCGAAGCGATCGGCTATCTCATCGACAACGGGCCGGATCCGCTGGTCGAAGAAGTCGTCCGGCTCCATGGCCCGGAACTGTCGGCCCTCCTGCCGCAGATTCGACGCCGATTCCCCGATGTCGAAGCGCCGCCGGCCACCGACGCCGAAACCGAGCGCTACCACCTGCTCCAAGCAGTGACGTCGTTCATCGCACTCATCTCACGCGACCAGCCCGTCCTCCTCGTGCTCGACGACCTGCACTGGGCCGACAAGCCGACCCTGACCCTGCTGCGCCACGTCTTCACCAACGGCGCCACTTCGCCGATCATGATCATCGGCACCTACCGCGACTCGGACCTCGCCGCCGGTCATCCGCTCATCGACACCGTGGCGGCGCTCCGGCGTGAGCCCGGCGTCGAGCAGATGTCGGTGCGGGGGCTCGACGACGGCGAAATGGTCGAACTCGTCAGCATCTCGGCCGAGCATGATCTCGAAGGATCGATGATCGAGATGGCCCACAAGCTGCGGCAGGAGACCGCCGGCAACGCATTCTTCGCCCACGAGATCCTCCGCAATCTGGTGGAGGTCGGCGAGGTCGTGCTCGGCGACGACGGTCGTTGGAACGTACAGAAGGAGTTCGAGGAGCTCACCCTTCCGCAGAGCGTGCGCGATGTCGTCGGCCAGCGAATCTCGCGGATGGGCGAAGACAGCCTGAAGGCGCTGCGGGCCGCCGCGGTCGTGGGCAAGGAGTTCGAACTCGAGCTTCTGGCCGAAATCACCGGCACCGACGAGGACGACCTGCTCGACCTGCTCGAAGCAGCAATCGCGTCAGGCATCCTCGCCGAGGTACCGGGTGCGGGCGAGCGCTTCCGCTTCCTCCACACCCTCACCCGAAACACGCTGCAGGCCGAGCTCAGCGACGGCCGCCGCCGCCGTATGCACCGCAAGATCGCCGAAGCGCTCGAAGAGTCGATCGGCGACAACCCAGGCGATCGTGTTGGGGAGCTGGCAACACATTGGCTCGCGGCCGCGGTTGCGGTCGACAACGACAAGGCCACCGATTACGCCCGCCTGGCCGGCAAGCGCGCGGAAGCGTCGCTCGCCCCCGACGAGGCGGTCCGGTGGTTCACCACCGCGCTCGAGAGTCTTGACGAGGCCGACCAACCCGACCCGGCAACTCGAGCTCAGCTGCTCGTCGACCTCGGCACCGCCCAGCGCAATGCCGGCGACGGCGACTTCCGTCAGACCCTGCTCGATGCCGGCGAACTCGCCCAATCCCTGGGCAACGCCGATCTCATGGCCGAAGCTGCGATCGCCAACAACCGCGGCATGTACAGCAAACTCGGAGAGAAGGACGAGGAACGCATCGCCGCCATCGAAGCCGCCCTCGCGGCGGGAGGATCCGACCGAACCCCGCGTCGGGCCATGCTTCTCGCGACCCTCTTCAGCGAGCTGGAATATGCCACCTCGCTCGACGACCGCGCCGCGATCATCACCGAGGCCGAGTCGATCGCCCGTGAGACCGCTGATGAATCCGTGCTCTGTGCCGTGCTGAACCGGGCGTGCGCGACCTCTGCGGCGCCCCACAACCTCGAGACCCGGCGAGCGATCAGCGCCGAAGCGCTTTCGATCGCTCAGCGTCTCGGCGATGCGGCGCTCGAGTTCTGGGCCCGATCAGGCGTGTTTCAGGCCGCCATCGGTGCCGGCGATCTCGCGACCGCCGAGACTGCCCTGGAGGCCGCTCGTCGGCTGGGCGCCGACACGGGTCGACCGACCTTCCGGTGGGTCGCCGAGAATCTTCGAGTCACCCTTCTGTCTGCGACGGGCGATGCAGAGGAAACGGAAACGATCGCGACCGTCAGTCTGGAGATCGGATCGGACAATGCCGAACCCGACGCGTTCGACTACTACGCGGTGGCCATCATGACGTCGCGCTGGTTCTCCGGCCGAGCGGGAGAAATTCTGGACCAACTCCTCGCGACTGCTGACGAAATGACCGAGATCGTGAGCTACCGGGCGGTGGCATCGATGATGCAGGCGGAACTGGGGCAACACGACGAAGCAGCCAAGCTGCTCGCCTTCGGCAGGGAGCACGACTTCGAATTTCGGGTGAACAACACGTGGTCGACAACCCTCGCCCCCTACGGAGTCGCCGCAACGCTGCTCGGCGATCGTGAGAACGCGGCGGTGATCTACGAAAAGCTCCTCCCCTTCGCCGGCCAGTTCGTGTGCACCCAGATATTCACAATGCGAGGGCTCGACGGCATTCTCGGCGGCCTTGCCGCCCTCTTGGGCGACAACGAGGCGGCCGAGGCGCACTTCGCCGCGGCGGAGGCACTCTCTGACGCGTTCGGGGCCCGCTGGACTTCAGCCAGCGACGACCTCGCCCGGGCCCAGTTCTGCCACGACACCGGCCAGACCGATCGAGCGCAGGACTACGTCTCTCGCTGTCTTACAACAGCGCGCGAGAACGGCTACGCCGACGTCGAGCGGCGGGCGCGAGACCTGTTGGGCAGTCTGGCTTCGGCGTGAGCGGCTACGACTTCGGGCCGACGGCGGAGATTCGCTCGTTGGGCACCGGCGACGTCCTCTGCGAGGAAGGCGCCACCGACACCGATGTCTTCCTGATCCGATCAGGAACCTTCGACGTAGAGAAGGCAACGGACGACGGGACGATGGTCGTGGCTTCTCTCGGTTCCGGCGCGCTCGTCGGCGAGGTTTCGAACACCATGGGAGGCGCTCGTAGTGCAACCCTGCGAGCGACAGAAGCGAGCGAGGTCGCCGTCCTCAGCCAGCCACAGTTCCTCTCGTGGCTCGACGAGTACCCCGACCAGGCGGCACAGATCGCGGCCGACGCTCGCCACCGGCTGAACAGAACCCGTGCCGCGGCCGTGCTCGTGAAGCTGTTCGGGCTCGAGAACCAGGACGTGGTCGCGGCAATCGTCGACCAGATCAGCTGGAAGACGCTTGCTCCCGGCGACCTGCTGTTCAACCAGGGCGACGAGGCCGACGCCGCGTACCTCCTCATCGCCGGTCGACTGCATCTGCTCGCCCGCAACGACGAGGGCGATGTCACCCTCGACCTCGAGATCGGGCGGGGTGAGATCGTCGGCGAGATGGGAATCATCGAGAACGCGCCACGATCGGCGGGCGCCCACGCCATCCGCGAGACGACCCTGGCGATGATCTCTCGCGAGTCCTTCGAGGTGCTTTCCGCGGCGTACCCGACGCTGCTCCTGCGTGTGTTCCACACGATCATCGATCGGCTCATGCATCGACATGCTCCCGACGACCGCGCCCGCGTCGTCGGACTCGCCGTGACCGCACCGGGCCTCGGCGCCGATGTGCTCGATCCGCTCGTCGAAGCGGTCGAGCCCTTCGGTTCCACGCTTCACCTCAGCGCCCGCAACCTCGGTCGATTCGTGCGCAACGTGGAAGGTCCCGGCGGTGAGGCCCGGGTCGCAGAGTTTCTCCACGAGAGCGACGTGGCCCACGACTACGTTCTGCTCGAAGGCGACAGCGAGCTCACGCCCTGGTCGATCAGCGTGGCAAAGCAGAGCGATCGCTACATCCTGTTGACGTCGGCCAATCCCGATGCCGGGGAACGAAGCCGCATCCGTAGCCACCTCGCCGAACTCACTCCTACGCAGCGCGCATCGGCATGGATCGCGCGACTGCACTCGAGCGAAGGTCGACCCCGCGGCAGTGGCGCGGTGCTCGATGACTTCGAAGTGGCCGAGGTCCACAACGTCCGCCAGCGCGACCCTCGACACTTCGCTCGACTCGGAAGGCTCGCCACCGGCAACGGCCGCGGCGTAGTCCTCGGTGGCGGCGGAGCGAAGGGGTTGGCCCACATCGGCGCCCTCCGGGCGCTCGAGGAACAAGGTCTCCACTACGACAAGGTCGGCGGCGCTTCGATGGGTTCGGTCATCGGCGCCTTCGCCGGACAGGACCGGACGCCCCACGACATGCTCCAGGCGAGCATGGCCGACTTCCGCATGGACGTGCTCGATTTCACCGTGCCGCTCGTTTCCCTCATCAAGGCCAAGAAGCTCACGCGCGCGGTCGAAAGCCAGTTCAGCGGCTGGGACATCGCTGACTTGTGGAGGCCCTTCTACGCGGTCTCGACGAATCTCACCACGGCCCAGCTCTCGATTCACCGGCGTGGCAATCTCGTCACCGCCATCCGAGCCAGCGCGGCCATCCCGGTGGTGATCCCTCCCGTTCCGATCAACGGCGAACTCCACGTCGACGGCGGCGTGCTCGACAACGTCCCCGTCGCCGCCATGGCCGCCGACAACTCCATCGGTACGGTGATCGCGATCGACGTGTCGCCACCCGGCGGGCCCGGGGCCGAGGACGAGTACGGTCTCAGCGTCTCCGGCTTCGAAGCCTTGCGGAATCGGGTGTCGAAGTCTCGCAAGTCCCGTCATCCCGATATCGGCCAGACGCTGATGAGCTCGATGCTCATCGGGTCATCAAAAGCCAAGACCGACTCGATCGAGCTCGTGGACCTCTACCTCGACCTCGACCTCAGCGGCGTCGGCCTCCTCAAGTTCGAGGACCACGAGATGGTGGTCGAGCGAGGCTATGCCGAGGCACTTCCCGCAATCACGGCATGGTTGGCGGAGACCGCTGAGGCTGCTGTCGCATCCTGAAACGCCAGGCATCAAATCACCGCTGCCGTCGCGTGTTGCCTGATAGGCCGGTGTGATGACGACGCCACTCCCCGCGTGGACATTCGACGAGTTCTCCCCTGTAGGGGTTGATCTGAACTCCGAAACATCCGTCGAGCGCTACGACCGCAACCAGGGCACGAGCGCCGAGGACGACAACGCCTTACTCGATCGCCTTTCGGTCGGAAGCGGCACCGTCTTCGTCGATCTGGGGACCGGCACGGGTTCACTGCCGGTTCAGGCCGCGATGCGCGGTGCGGAAGCGCACGCCGTCGACGTGTCCGCGACCATGCTCGAGTACACACGCCGCCGAGCTGAGACGAGCGAGGTCGCAGTCGAGCAACATCACGCGGGGTTCCTCAGCTACGACCACATTGGGGCTGACGCGGACGTTGTGACCACCCGATCGGCGTTGCACCAGCTGCCCGATACATGGAAGCAGGTCGCGCTGAACCGCATCGCCAAGGTCCTCCGCCGCGGTGGGGTCTTCTATCTATGGGACGTGATGTGGTCATTCGATCCCGAGACAACAACCGAACAACTCCCGACCTGGGTCTCCACCATGGCCAAGCCCGGCGGCGAGGGGTTCACCAAGGAGATGTTCGAGACGCATGTGCGTGAAGAGTTCTCGACCTTCACCTGGGTACTCGAGGGAATGATCGAGCGAGCCGGCCTCACGATCGTCGAACGAAACTTTCCCTCACCCTGGTACGGGGAGCTCGTGGCCACTCGTTGAGCATCCGTAGCTTCGGCGAAAGCGGTGCCCCCTGCTAAGCATTCGGCCATGACTGAGCCTGTCAGAGTCGGTGTGCTGTACCCGGCCGAGTGGAACGCCGATCGAGAGGTCGATCTCGATCGCCTCCGCGCCATCGACCCGCGAATCGAGGTCATCGCCGAGCCTTACTCCGAGCCCGACGAGGTGCGCAGCGGCCGGGGGGTTCCGCCCTACGACGACATCATGCACCTCGTGCCCGAACTGACGGAGGCGCAGCGAGAGGCGCTCGCCCAGATCGACTGCTGCATCGCCATCGACCTTCCCTTCGATGTCGCCACGGTCGCACCGAATCTCCGCTGGGTTCAAGCGGTCGGAGCAGGTGTGGCGCAACTGGAATCAGCGGGTCTCGCCGACGCCGGAATTCGGCTGACGAACGGCGGCGGCGTGACGTCGACAGCCATCGCGGAGTTCGTCATGGCCCGCATCCTCGGCGAGTACAAGCGAACCCGAGATCTCGACGGCGCCCAAGCGGACGCCAAGTGGCGGAGCATCTTCGGTGAACAGATCTCCGGCAAGACGATCGGCCTGATCGGGTTCGGCCCGATCAACCAGGCAGTGGCGTCTCTGGCGCGCGCCTTCGGGCTCCGTGTGCTCTGCCTTCGCCGCAGCGGCACCGCCGATCCACTCGTCGACGAGGTGTACGGACCCGACCAGCTTCACACGATGCTCGCGCAGGCCGACATCACGGTCGGAGCGGTTCCCGAGTCACCGGCCACGGAGAACCTCATGGACGCTGCCGCTTTTGCGGCGATGCCGGCCGGCTCCATGTTCGTGAATGTCGGCCGCGGCACGCTCGTGGACGAAGGCGCGCTCGCCGCGACGTTGGCCTCCGGCCACCTCCGGGCCGCGGCCATCGACGTGGCTCGAACCGAGCCCCTGCCATCGGACTCACCGCTGTGGACGGCACCCAACATCTACATCTCGGCCCATTGCTCCACGGATCCGTCGAAGCTGTTCTTCAACCTGCACCGACTCTTCGAAGACAACGTGCGGCGATTCCTCGACGACCAGCCGCTCCGAAACGAAGTGACGCTCTAGGGAGCTTCCTCCCAATCGATGCGGTCGTCACGAGTCGGCTGACGACCCGTCCTGAGCGGGCAGAGCGGCGAGGCGGCCAGCAGGATCCGCTGCCAATCGGTCGCCGCTGGTCGCACCGACTCGCGCCACGAGCGCAGCCCCTCGTCGGTGTTCTGGTGAGCTTCGGCCCGGGCCCAGGCGTCGTAGCTGGGCAACGCCCACAGCACGATCAGCTCGTCGTCGTCGCGCATCGCCGTCGTCCACGCGCCGACCATCGTCCAGCCGAAGGCTTCGTAGGCCGGCATCGCCGTGGTGCGGACGAGTTCGAGCGTCGCCGCCGCGGTGCCAGGCTGCACCTTGATGATCTCGTGAGCGCAGACCTCCGCCCGCAGACCCGACGCGAGCGTCTCGGTGATGGTCGGCATCCACGGTGCCGGAAGCACGATGCGATCGAACCCGCCCTTCCGAAACTCCGAAGCCTTGGTCCACCACTTCGCCAGCTTGGGATCCTGCAGGTCGCGCCCGACGGTTTCCGCGCCGAATGAGCGAGCCAAGCCGTCGAGGCCGGGCTCTTCCCAGATGTTGCAGACCTGGGGCCAACGCGCCGTACTCCCCACGACGCCCCACACACCGAAGCACAACTGGTCTCGATCCTCCTGGGCGTTGGGGCTCCAGTTGGCCGTCATGTGATGCATGTAGTCGCCGCGGTGCACGCCTCGAATGTCGATGAACTCGTGGATGTAGGCGTTCTGATTGGTCACTTGTCCTCCAGCAGCCTTCGCCGCAGCAGCTTGCCCGCATCATTCCTCGGGAGCGAGTCGACTCGCTCGAACCGAACCGGCACCTTGTAGGCCGCAAGGTTCTCTCGGCAGGCCCCCTCGAGGTCGCGATCGACGACATCGCCCACCACGTAGGCAACCGGGACCTGCCCGAGCCGACCATCGGGCTCACCGACGACCCCTGCTTCCCGGACACCCGGCACCGAGTTGAGAATCTCTTCAACCTCATCGGGGAAGACCTTGTTGCCACCGCGATTGATCAGGTCGCCCGTACGGCCTTCGATCCACACCCAGCCTTCGTCGAGCCGTGCGAGATCGCCGGTCCGAACGAAGCCGTCGTCGTCGAGGCGGTCGCCGAGCGTCGTCGCCACCGCAGAAGCCGGCGGGGCCGGCGGTTTCACGAGCAACTCACCGACGCCGTTCGCGTCGGCGGCTTCGATCCGCACCCGCACACCCTGGTGAGGCTTTCCTACCGCCCCGATCTTGTCGCGATGCGTCTTCGCATCAGCGGCGGTCCAGCCGATGACCTCGCCGAGTTCGGCTTGCCCGTAGCCGTTCAGAACGAAGGCACCGAAGCGGTCGGTGAAGCGGCGGGCCTGGAACGGCGAGAGCGGTGCCGTGATCGAGCGGACGTAGCGAAGCGGGGAGAGCCCGGTGATCTCCGGATCGTCGTTGAGCATGGCAATCGATGCCGGCGGCAGAACCGTCGAACGGATCCCGTGGGCCCGAACCAGGGAGGCAAACTCGCCGGTCGAGAACCGATCCATCAGCACCAGGGGTGCTCCGGCCCGTAGGCCGAAGAGCGCGTTGTAGATGCCGGCGTTGAGCGCCATCGAGACGGGAATGAGATTCGGGCTCGGTCGTCTCGTCGGGTCACGGCTTTCCGAGAGCGGACCCAACACCCGGTCGATGATCTCGAGATACGCCGTATGGGTATGCAGGATCGGCTTCGGCGCACCGGTCGTACCGGAGGTCCAGAGAATGAACGCGGAGTCCGGCGGCTGGACGGTCTCCGAACGACGCCCCTGCACCTCGCTCCCCGTCACGACAGCCGACACATCGGACCGGTCGATCATCGAGGCGACCGCGGCCCTGGGCTGCCGGGGGTTGATCGGCACGAAGACGGATTCGGCTTCCCACACGGCGAACATCGCAATGAGCGCCTCAAGGCCGTCGGCCACCACCGCGACTGGCTGAGGGCCGCCTTGGAACGCGGCGATCTGCTCTCCCAGCGAGCGAACTCGAGCGAGCACCTCACCCTTCGTCAATGAGCTCGCCGCCGTGTGGACGAGAATCTCGTCGTCGCCGAACGGATGCTCGTGGAGCAACCGGCCCAAACCGGTCCGCTCAATCATGGGTGAGCGGCTGCCACTCCGGGTCGCGCTTCTCCGCGAAGGCTCTCGGGCCCTCGTCCTGATCCGGGTGGCCCCACATGCTGACCAGGTGTTGCGCGCCGGCGCGGCAGGCATCAGTGAGTCCGAGCTCGAGCGCACCCCACAGTGCCTTCTTCGTCGCGGCCATCGCCGCCGGCGAGTTCTTCGCGATCGTCTCGCCCATCTCCTGCGCACGAGCGCGGAGCTGCTCGGGCGGATCGACGATCTCCGAGATCATTCCGAGCTCGTAGGCCCGTTCAGGACCCATTCGCTCGTACTTGCCCATGAACGCCATGCGCATCACGGCCTCCACCGGCATCTTCTTCATCAGACCGATGGCTTCGATCGAAACGACCTGACCGACGGTCACGTGGGGATCGAAGAACTGGGCGTCGCTCGACGCAATCACGATGTCGGCATCGGCCACCCAATGGAATCCGCCACCGCAGCAGATGCCGTTCACTGCTGTTATGACGGGCTTCCAGACCTCTTGATGCCAGGACGTGAAGTGGATGTCGAAGTCCTCCATCGACTGCCGGTAACGCTCGAACCCGACACCGTCGGTCGCGACTTCGGTGACATCGACGCCGGTCTGGAAGTCGCGTCCGTTGCCCGTGTGGACAATCGCTCGCACATCGGGGTCGGCATCGAGTTCGCGCCACGCAACGGCGAACTCGTCGCGCATCTCGCTGTTCATGGCGTTGCGGATGTCGGGCCGATTGTTGACCAGCCAGCCGACCGGTCCGTCGCGAAAGACCTCGAGGTGATCGAAGGTGGAATAGCTCATGATCGTGGTGTCTCCTGCCAGGCAACGCCGTGCCAAGGGTCGGGCTCCCGGGGCAAGCCCAGAACCTGCTCACCCAGGACGTTCTTGTTGATCTCGGTGGTGCCACCCTCGATGGAGTTGGCGCGACTGCGAATCATTCCGCGGACCTGATGAGGCATATCGGTACCCTCCCACGCCGCCGCGGCGGCTCCGAGAAAGTCGGTGGCCGCGAGCTGCAGCGACTGGTTCAACACCGCCTGGTGCACCTTGCCGATCGAGGCCGCCGGGCCGGGAGTGCCACCGGCCTTCACGGTCGCCCGCACTCGCTGGTTCGTCCAGTCGCGGATGCGCTCTTCGGAGTAGAGCTCCATGACCCGGTCACGGTCGACGGCACTCGACTCGGATTCACGAAGACCACCGATCACCGCGTCGATGCCCCGTCCACCGAGGCGACCGACTCCCCCGGAACCGGCACCGGCCACCATCTGCCGCTCGCTCGAGAGCGTCGCACCGGCGACGCGCCAACCCTCGCCGGCCTGGCCCACGCGGTTGAAGTCGGGCACCCGCACGTCGTCGAGCCACACTTCGTTGAAGTCGACCTCGCCACCCATGTGGCGCAGCTCCCGAACATCGACACCGGGCGCGTGGAGATCGACCAGGAAGTAGGTGATGCCCTTGCGCTTCGGTTCTTGCGGGGCCGAACGAGCGAGGCAGATGGCGAAGTCGGACCGGTGGGCCCAGGTGCTCCACACCTTCTGGCCCGACAACACCCACTCATCGCCGTCCTGCTCGGCGCGCATCGAGAGCGAGGCAAGGTCGGAGCCGGCCCCCGGCTCCGAGAACATCTGGCACCACTTCTCGTCGTTGCGAACCATCGGCGGCAAGAACCGCAGCCGTTGATCTTCGGTCCCGAAGGCGAAGAGCGCTGAAGCGGTGTTGTTGAGTCCGAGTGGATTGAGTCGACCGAGGTTGAGCGGGGCCAGCACGGATTCGACCAGGCGGGCCTGCGCATTCGTGAGACCGAGGCCGTGGTAGGCGACTGGCCATGTTGCGACGGCGAGGCCCGAGTCGGCGAACACCGGGTACCAGGCCTCGTAGTCGGCCCGCGACCGCACGCCCCGAATCGCGTCATGGCCGTCGGTGGCCGCGGCCCGCCACGGCTCGGGCACGTACGCCTCCACCCAGGCCGCGACGGCTGAGCGGATCTCGTCGTCGGTGGCGTCGCGGTGCAGTGCTGGCCGCTCGCTCATCCCGGACGTTCTCCCCCGTCGCTCGTGCGGGTCTACATTACCGGCCATGACCGAGGCGGCGATCACCGAAGAGGGCCTGGCCCGTCTCCGCGCCCGGATCGGGATCGCCCAACCCCATCCGCAGCCACCCTGGTACCGAGAGCCCGGCACCGACGCGTTCCGCCACGTCTCCGAAGCGTGCGGCGACGACAACCCCCTGTGGTGCGATCCCGACTACGGCTCGTCGACCGTCTGGGGCGGCCCGATCTCGTCACCCAACCTGAACGGCGGTGACACGCTCATCGGCGAGAACGAGGTGACGTCCCTCGATCCCGAAACAAGGACCCTCCTGAAGGGCGACCCGCTGAAGGGCGCCCACGCCTACTACTCGGGCAGTTTTCGGGAGTGGTGGGCCCCGCTGCGTCCGTCAATGAGAATCACGCGCCGCAACGCCCTCGTCGGCGTCCACGACAAGGCTAGCGAGTTCGCCGACCGGACGGTGCACGAATGGACCGGCGAGGTGTTCGCCGCATCCGACCACGTGCTGTCGGCCCAGTACCGCCTGATGATCCGCACCGACCGAACCACCGTCGAGGCCAAGGGCGACAAGCAGAAATACGCCGACGTCGAGATCGAGCCGTATACCGACGAACAGCTGGCCGAGATCGACGCGGCCTATGCCTCAGAGGTCGAACATCGACGGGGCCCCGAACCGCGATGGTTCGAGGATGTCACCGAAGGCGACGAGCTCGGTCCCTTGGTGAAGGGTCCGATGCGAGTGACCGACATGGTGGTCTGGCACACGGGTATGGGCATGGGGCTCTACGGCGTGAAGGCGCTGCGGCTCGCCCACCAGCAACGTCAACGGGTGCCCGGCTTCTTCCGACCCGATGACCTCAACATCCCCGACGTGCAACAGCGAGTGCATTGGGATCCCGAGTGGGCAAAGCGAGCCGGCAATCCCGCGGTCTACGACTACGGCCGCATGCGGGAAACCTGGCTGGTTCATCTCTGCACCGACTGGATGGGCGACGACGCCTGGCTCTGGAAGCTCGATGTCGAGTTCCGCAAGTTCAACTACGTCGGCGACACCCACTGGATGCGTGGGCGAATCGCCCGCAAGTACCTCGCCGACGGTGACCGACCCGCGGTCGATCTCGAGATCTGGGGAGAGAACCAACGGGGCGACACGACCTGCCCCGGACACGCCACGGTCCTTCTGCCCAGTCGCGAGCACGGCGCAGTCCGACTGCCTGACCCTCCCGGCGGGGCCACGACATGTGAAGGGGCGCTCGATGCGCTCGTCGAACGATTCGCCGGCACGGCCCAGGAGCCGCAGAAATGACGGACGCGCTACCGACGTCACTTCCGGGCCTCGTCGCCCGCGCCGCTCGTCAATGGCCCGACGCGGTCATGTTGCGATCTCGGCAGGGCGACACCGCGACGTTTGCGGAGTACGAGGCGCGGGTCGGCGCGATGGCGGCCGGCTTAGCTGACCTCGGAGTCGGCGCCGGTGATGTCGTCTCGTGGATCCTGCCGACCTGGGTGGACACCGTCGTGCTCGCGGCTGCGCTCTCCAGGCTCGGCGTCGTCCAGAATCCGATCATCGCCATCTACCGCGACCGGGAGGTCGGATTCTGCTGCCGCCAGACCGGCGCGGACTACCTCCTGACAACCGGAGACTTCGGCGGCTACGACTTCGCCGCAATGGGCGCTCGCGTCTCCGCGGACATCGATGGGCTCACCCACCTTGTGGTCGCTCCGGGCTCGTTCCCCCGCGGCGACGCCAGTGCTCTCGAACCCGTAGTGGAGGCCGGCGACGACGACGCTCGTTGGTTGACCTACACGTCTGGCACCACGGCCGACCCGAAGGGGGCTCGCCACACCGATCGCGGCGTCGGCGCGGTGCCCCTGGCTCTGGGTCAGCGCCTCGATGTCCAGGCCGGCGACCGATACGCGCTCGTCTTCCCGTTCCCCCACATCGGAGGGATCGCCCTGCTCTACATGGCGTTGCAGACCGGGTGCACGCACCTTCTCGACGAGGCAGTCGATCCCGTCGCGACGATCGACTTCCTGTCGGAGCACAGCTGCACCCATGCGGGCACCGGCACGCCTTTCTACCTGATGTATCTCGCGGCCCAGGAACGTCGCAACGCCAGTGGGGCCGGCCCGCTTTTCCCGGATCTCAAGGTGTGTCCCGGCGGCGGCGCGCCGATTCCCCCCGCATTGCATCGGCGGATCGTCGAGGAACTGGGCGGCGTCGGCGTCGCCTCCGGATGGGGCCTGACAGAAACTCCGGTGTTGACGAACGCCGATGTCACCGACCCCGACGACAAGCTCGCGACCACCGAGGGTCGAGCGTTGCCCGGCGTCGAACTCATCACCGTCGACGAGAACGAACATGTCGGCGCGGCCGGCATCGAAGGTGAGCTTCGGGCGAAGGGACCGCAAGTCATGCTCGGCTATGTCGACGCGTCGCTCGATGCCGACGCATTCGATGCCAACGGCTACTTCCGCACAGGCGACCTCGGCATCATCGACGACGAGGGCTACGTCACGATCACCGGCCGACTCAAGGACATCATCATCCGCAACGGGGAGAACGTCTCTGCCAAGGAGGTGGAGGATCTCCTGTTCACCAACCCGGAAGTCGTCGACGTCGCCGTATTCGGTGTTCCCGACGAGCGCACCGGCGAACGCGTCGCTGCCGCGATCGTCGCCGCCGAAGGCGCGACGCCGACCGTCGACTCGATCGCGGCGTTCCTTCGCGATGCCGGCCTCCGCACTCAGGCGCTGCCCGAGCGAGTCGACATTCTCCCCGCGCTCCCGCGTAGCCCTGCCGGAAAAGTCCTCAAACGCGAACTGGCCTGACCTGCCAGACTCGAATCGTGCTGGATCATCACCTCCACGTCTGGCCGCACGAGCCCGGGACGCCGACCCCGACGTTCGAACTCCTCGAGCGCTACTGCGAGGCCGCGGCCGCTCGGGGCATCGAACAGATCGCCATCACCGAGCATTCGCATCGATTCGCCCGCGTCCTCGCCGAAGTCTTCCCCGCTTGGGAACGCCCACTCGTGGGCGAACTCGCGGACGCCACGGCGCACATCCTCGACGTGGAAAGCGGTGGCGACCTCGACGCCTACGTCGACGCATTGGTCAGCGCCCAGGACCGCGGCCTCCCGCTTCTCGTCGGATTGGAGGTCGATCACCTCCCCGGCACCACCGAAGGAATGGCCGCTGTCCTGGCCGACTACCCCTTCGACATTCTCCTCGGATCGGTGCACTGGCTCGATGCATGGCTCTTCGACGACTACGGGACGCCGGCATTCGCACGACAGTGGGAGGTTCGCGACGTCGACGAGGTCTACGCCTCATATGTCGATTCCATCGTCGAACTGGCGCAGTCCGGGGCCGTCGATGTGCTCGCTCACCTCGACGTGATCAAAGTTGCCGGCCACCTTCCGAACCGCCCCACAGAGCACGAGGACCGACTCGTCGACGCGCTCCTCGGCACCGACATCGTGGTCGAGTTCTCCAGCGCGGGCTTGCGCAAGCCCGCCGACGACACCTACCCCAATGTGGGTCTCCTCCAGCGGCTCGTCAGCGGCGGCATCAGCCTCACTACCTCGTCCGATGGCCACATCATCGAGCACATCGGGCACTCCTTCGACCGGCTCCGCGACGAACTCGACTCTCTGGAGGTCACGACGCTCACCACCTTCGACCGTCGTCAACCGCGATCGCGTCCGATCTGATCGCCCCGTAGTCTCCGAAGTGTGCATGTCGTTCTCGTACAACCGGAGATCGCGCCGAATACCGGCGCGATCATCCGCCTCTGTGCCAACACCGGTTGCGAACTCCACCTGGTCGAACCGCTCGGTTTCGAACTCTCCGACTCTCTCCTGAAGCGGGGCGGACTCGACTACCACGAGCACGCCACGATGCATGTCCATCCAAATGTCGATGCCGCGCTCGCCATGCTTCCCGGCCGCCGATTCGGCTTCTCATCTCGCGGAGGGCTTCGTTACACCGATGTCGCGTTCGAAGACGACGACGTGCTCATCTTCGGGGCCGAACGTGCCGGGCTCGACGACCACTCGATTTCGCTGGTACCCGACGGCCAACTTCTGTCGATTCCGATGCGGCCCGACAACCGCAGCCTCAACCTGGCGAACGCCGTCTCGATCGTGGTTTACGAGGCCTGGCGCCAACGCGGCTTCGACGGCGCCGGCGAGACGGGGGCGGGCACGGCCGAACGTCTCCATCTCGAACCGTACGACTCATAGCCCTGCTGCGCTGTCCGACAGTACGCTCACGGGTATGGAGTACGTCATGGTACCGGTGCCCGAGGAGCTCGTCGGGCAGGTCAAAGCGTTCCTCGACTGGGGACTCAACGAGCCCAAGGTCGCCGAGAACCCCGAAGCAGTGCGCACCGTGCTCAATGCGGCCGATGACCAACTACGTCGGCTCGTACTCCACATCGCGTCGGTCACCGACGAGGACGGGACTCCGACCATCACGGAAGCTGGCGCGGCCACCGACATGACGCCGCGAGAGGTCATGGGATCCCTCGGCGATCTTCACCAGCGCCTGGCGGCCGCCGGTCGACGGAACCCGCTTACGCTTCCTCGCCCCGATCCGAGCGAACGACCCGAAGAGGTCGCCGAATACGCTCATCGCCTCCTGCACATGAGTGCAGCTGACGCCGCGGCGATTCTCGACTTCTGATCAACCCACTCGCTTCAAGAATCCGCCGGGGTTGAAGGAAAGCGAGTAGCTCTCGACCGAGCGGTCCGCCACGAAGTCTCCGTGGGTGCCGAGGATCTGCTTGACGCCCTCGGCGGGGCCGGGCCCGAACGCCGGCCACACGGGACGACCATTGAAGATCGTGTCGGCCACCACGACGTAGGACCCGACCGGGACAAATCGTTCGAGACGAGAGAACTCTCGCTCGGTCGTCGCTCGATCGGCGGAACTCCCGAGGATCACGAGTGCCTTCCCGTCGCCGACGAGCTCGGCGATCCGTTCGATCGCTTCCGGATCCGAAACGCCACCGTCGATGTAGGTGATCCGCTCGTGTTCCGGCCGGTCATCGTCGGCGCCAACGGCAGCTACTCGGCCGTGCCCGACCATCTCGCAGATCGACGCCAAGAAGAGTGAGCGGCCACCGCCGGCCGCGCCGGTCTCGATGACGACATCCGGGCGAAGGTCGGAGATCAACTGCTGGTAGGCAAGAAGATCGGTGGGTGCGGTAGCGATATCTCGACCGAGCCACGTCGTGTCTCGCCAGGGCAGGGTGTGCCAGACAGCCTCGGTGAAGGCCGACGCCAACTCCTCGGGCATCGGTGTGGGCGCCAACGGCTTTTCATCGACCACGGTGTCCTCGACAAAAGCCCGCGGAGCCAGCCGTCGAGGCTTGCTCCGCTTCGCGGCATTGTTGGGGAGCCGGCCGACATAGTGGAGCGCCTTACCCGGACCCTTGAACGGGCGACCGCGCAGGTCGGCATAATCCTGGGCATAGCCAAAGATCCGCGATCGACGCTCAACGGCATCGGTCTGGTTGGTGGTCGTTCCTCCGTGCATCTGATGGAAGGAACCCTCACCCAACATCGAACACACCGTCACGCCGGGCGAGTTGCCCAGGCGTTCGTAGAGTTCGAGGTTGGCGTAGCTGCCCCCGGGCGCGTCGAATGTCTCGTCGAAGCCTCCGACCTGCTGCAACAGGGCACGGGGCGCAAAGATGCAGTTGCTCTCCCACACGCCGTCGAACCAGTCGCGATCACCGACGAACGATCCGATCTCGAACAATCGGTAGCCAGCATTCGGCCAGTCGATCTTGCCGAACAGCGCGTCCTCATAGGCCTGGTCGTAGCCCTGCTCCATCATGTCGCCCTGCTGACCGGGGCCGACATACCACTGCTGCGTGGCGACGACTGCGGGGGCGTGCTCGCGCAGCGCCATCATCGCAAATCGCAAGGCACCGGGGGTGACCACGTGGGCGCCGTCGATCATCAACGCGAAGTTCTCGCCTTGGCCCAACTCGATGCCTCGGTTCAGGGCAAACACCGGCGACACCTCGGCATCGTCGCCCATGTCGACGAACCGGAACTCCGGCCCGAACTCCGAGACGGTTGCCTCATCGAGACGTTGATCTTGGTCGGAGCCGTTGTCAATCGCGATGACTTCGTATCGCAGGTCGTCAATGCCCTCCTGGTACGAACGTGAGAGCGACCGCAGCGTGCGCTGGGCTTCGCGACGCATGTTGTAGAAGACCACGACGATCGTGAGGTCGAGTGTGCCCTCGACTCTCGGTCGCAGAACGGGTGCTCCGCGACGCACTGATACGGGAGCGACCTCAGTCGCCACACCGTCGTCCGCCGATTTCACCCATGACACCGTGGCTTCGTCGATGCGTTCGATTGGTGCCTGGATGCCTCGGCGGGCGTGGAAAGCCTCGACCTCGGCGCGCGTCGTCTCGTGCGCGAGTTCATCGACCACCACCGCGCCACCGACCGAGATCTTGTCGTAGAGCTGTTCGAGAATCGCCTTGGTCTTCCCGCCGGCAGTATGACCGATCCGCAGAAGCGAAATCGAGTCAATCGGGGCGTCCGACAACGATCGGTCCAGTGGCCCCGCGAGGAACGACACCCGATCATCGAGAAGATCGAATCGCTCGAAACCCTCGCGGACGAAATTGAGATCGGAGCGAAAGCCGTCCACCCCGCGCTTCGGAATCGTCAGTTTGTCCTCGCCGTCTGGAGCTGACCGGAATCGGTCAGCGACCCACACGTGCGGCTCCTTCAGCTCGTGAGCCTCGATATAGGCGCGCAGGAAGATGGCTCCTCCACCGCGGCCGCTACCGCAATCCACAAAGTCCCCGACGACACCGCCCGCGCGCACATGATCGGCGCATGCTTCGAGGTGTTCGAGCCGTGACCGGCCCATTGGGGCGTAGGGCAGGAATGAGGAATTGCCGGCGGAACTCGGGCCGGTGGGACGCGACCGGGACCGTTCGACACGGTTCGAGCGCGGTCTGTCGAATCGCATCGGGTCTCGTAGGGCGGCCGGATCGAGGCGAGTGCCGTTCTCTGCCGCGTCGAGCAGCATGTCGATCCGCACCTCGTTCTCGAGATAGTGCTCATTCAACAGGGCGGACTTCACCACGCCGAGATAGCGAGCTGCGGCACGAGCCTGGAACTGATCACGCTGAAAGAAGACGTTGTGCTGAAACAACATCGCCTTGATGCGGATGTCTTCAGCCACCTGCAGCATGTCGAAACGCGACTCGGCCGACTCAAGACGATCGAACGCGGCCGCCAACTCAGGCTCCGCCTCCAGCCGCTCCTCCTCGGCGATCATCGCGAGACCGAAGTAGAACGGCAGGACGACCTGGCGGATCGGCTTCGGGTGCTCCTTCACGAAGTCGTCGAGGCCGGTCATCACTCCGTTGCGCTCACCGCCCTCATCGAGCGCGTTCGCCATCGTCGGGTTGAGTCCGCCGTGCTTGGCCAGCTTCGACTGGCCCGGTCGCATACCCAAATGGTCGTAGGGCTGACGGTGTTCCTCGGGGACATTGCTGGGGTCGTAGTAGAGGTCGCGCCGCCCGTAGGGCCACCCGACGTCGTGGAGGATCATGACCGGCATGAAACGGCCTGCGGCGAGGGCGTTCTCTGCGAGGAGACGGCACTCGTTGTAGACGGTCCACCAGTTGTGGTCGCCATCGATCAGGGCCGCGTCCATCGGCTCGAGACCGGGAAGCACATCGAGACTCAGGGCCTCGTGGAAGAAGTACCGCCCCGGGAATTGTTGCTCGTGCTCGGCCGGATCGAAATCAGGTACCGGATCGATGACGTGGAGTTCGCCCTCAGGTCCGAGATGATCGAGGATCTGGATCGTGTTCTCCCCCCGGAGGGCACCGATCTCGACGACCTTTCGTGCACCGGAGGCGGACAGAACAGGCGCGATGGCGACATCCCAGAGCGGAAACATGCCCCGAGAGTACCTCACCGGATCGGCCGCAGATTCGGGTCATTCGGGCCATTTATGGGCTGAAGTAGGCGCCGGTATACTCGCGGTTGCGAGATCCAGGAGGACGCATGCCGTATGTGATGGTGCCCGTGCCGGAAGAGCACGTGGAAGAGGTCATGCAGTTCATGCTGCGATCCATGACGCGCGCCTCACAGGAGGAGTGGGATCAGGAAAGCGTCACTCAGCTTTTTGCTGAGGTCGACGAGTTGTCGAAGATGCTCCTGTCCCATGTCGCTCGGGCCGCGGCAAGTGGAACTGAAGTCTTCGAGGCTGACGCCGCTGCGGCCGTACAGCTCAGCCAGCGAGAGACCGCGGCGATCGTGCGCGAACTCAACGAACTCGGTCGAGAGCAGAACCGTCCTTCGATGGTGTACCGCCGTCCCTCCCTTGAGATGCTTCCCAACGGTCGAACCATCGAGAAGTTCGCGATCGTCGTCGAAGAGACCGTCGTTCCGTTGGTTCTCGAGGCCGAGAAGGCGGATCTTCAGGCCAACCCGCTCTTGGGCACCAACGAATGACGAGTGCCTCGCCGGACGCGCCGGCCAGGCCGGCGATCGAGGTCGAGAACCTGTCCGTCGACTACCGAATTCGGCTCCCCGCCGGCAACGCTGCCGCCGACGTGCTCAAACTCGTAACTCGTCGACGCCCCCCGGAACGCATCGTGAAAGCCGTTCGCTCGGTGACGTTTTCCGTTCCTCGAGGCGAGACTCTGGCCATCGTCGGTCGCAACGGGGCCGGCAAATCCACACTGTTGCGCGCGCTCTCCGGCGCGCTCGCCCCGACGGAGGGCAAGATCACCGTGCGCGGGCGGGTCTCGCTGCTCGCCCTCGGCCTCGGCATGAACCAGAAGTTGTCGGGACGCGAAAACATCCTGCTCGGCGGACTTGCCGTCGGCCTCGAGCCTGCTCGGCTCAACGAGCTCTACGACGAAATCGCCGAATTCGCCCAGCTCGGCGAATACCTCGACTATCCGATGACCGCCTACTCGGCCGGCATGCGCTCGCGGCTCGCGTTTGCCGTCGCAGTTCACCTCGATCCCGAAATCCTGCTGGTCGATGAAGCCCTCGGCGGCGGCGACGCGGGCTTCACAGAACACGCCCGCACGAAGATGGCTGAGCTCATGAGCGAGGGCCGGACCATTGTCCTTGTGACCCATGGCCTGACGTCCGTCCGCTCGATGGCCACGCAGGCGCTTTGGCTTCACCAAGGGTCGATTGCGGAAGCCGGGGACCCGGAGGACATCATCGCCGCGTACATGCGTTACTCACGCCTCGAGCACCTCGAACTCCCCGACGAGAACTGACCACAATGTCTGATAATCCTCGCAACGTGGATGACGAGCCGGCCGTCCTGGGAACTAGCGAAACCGAAGTTTTCAGCCAGGCGCGGCGCAAGGAGCTTCGCGCTCGCCGCAAGGAAGCAAAGCTCGCCCACCGCCGCGACTCGGGCGACAGCCTCGACGCCGACATCCTCTTCGTCTACGAGCCCCACGTCCGGTACGTGCCACCACTGCTGCCTTACATGCGTGATCTGTGGGACCGGCGGGCCTTCGCAGCGGCCCTGGCGAAGTCAACGGTGAAAGGGTCACGATCCAACACCGCGCTCGGAGGCGTCTGGGCGCTCGTCGACCCACTCTTCATGGTGTGCCTCTACTATTTCCTCTTCTCGGTCCTCCGGGGCGGCTCGAGGCCCTCGGCATTCATCCCCATCATCATCTCCGGCATCCTGCACTTCCAAGTGTCGGCGGCGGCACTCACCGAGGGCGGAAACTCGGTCTCCGGTGCGTCGGGCCTGATGTTGAACTCGACGTTCCCGCGGATGCTGCTGCCCGTGTCCGCTCTCTACGGCGGCGTGTTGAAGTTCCTGCCCTCGATCCCGATCATCTTCGCCGCCGCCGTGTTCCTCGATGCCACCGTCGGCGTGAACCTGCTCTGGTGGCTCCTGCTGTTTCCACTGCAGATCATCATCGGGCTTGGATTGGCGCTGCTCATCTCTACCGCGATGGTGTTCTTCAAGGACGTGAAGAACCTCCTCTCGTATCTCTCGAGGATCATGTTCTTCACCAGCCCGGTGATCTACCCGCTCGATCTCTTGAGCGACACGATTCTCTCCTACGTGAAATGGATGCCGTTCTTCGGAGTCTTCGGCAACTACCAGCACATCTTGGCCGGCGAGCAGATCAACTTCAGTTGGCTGGGGATTTCCCTCTTGTGGGCCGTCGGGGGTGTTCTGATCGGGGGCTGGATGTTCCTACGTCACGAGCGCGAGTTCGCGACGAAGCTCTAGCCAGCTGACCGGGCCGCGCTACCGACGCTTGTTCGAGTGCGGAAACGGCGCTCCGGGCTCAGCGACGCCCAACAGCTGACAGAACGGCGCCCAACCCGCTCCGGCGGTGATGTCGATCTCGACGAAGTCGTCGCGACCGGCGAAGTACTCACGCACCCGGGAGTAGTGGCGGTCGTACTGGCGACGCCACTCGTCCTCCTCCACCACCAGGAACTTGCCGTCGTACTCGCCGCGGGCTTTTCGTTTCTGGTTGTTCTCCACATGGCGGCGACGACTGTCGAGCCACTTCTCGACGGGGCGGACCGTCATCATGAAACGGCTGCCCGGATACTGATGATCCAGCAGCTCGAAGTTCTTGGCCAAGACCTCGATGTCGGAGTAGCAGTCGATCGACTGGTCCATATTCGAAAGCAGCGGAAGGCCGGCATCGCGCGCCGCCTCGATCTGCTCGCGGATCGGCGGACCGCCCCAATGCAGACTGTGATAGCCGAGAAGGGTCATCGCATCGTGAAACGATGTGGTCCCGGTCTTGTTGAGTCCTACGGCAAAAACTCGAGGACGGTCCGGTGCCGTTCCACCGGGAACGGGGCCATCAGGCACTGACCCAGGCCTCCATCTCGGCGACGCTTCCGTATCCGGCGCGATCCATCGTGGAGGCCGCGACGCTCACGAAGTGCTTGCGCCGCTTCTTGTCCCAATCGGACCAGTCGTCATCGTCCGGGCGCGTGGGATCGAGCTTGAAACTCGACCCGATGCGCTTCTTCGAGAAGAAGTTGCCCGGCCCAGGATGGTGTCGCAGATCGAGGAACTCGAGGACTGGGTCGAATGCCTCCGGGCCACCGGCCGACAACTTCTCGTTCCACACGGTCAGGCAGCGATCAGGATTCGCCTCAGAGAAGTCGAGGCCGGCATTCACCCATCCGGCCCAGGTCTCCGCCGCCTTCTCGACGTCCTTGCTCCACTTCGGAATCTCGTTTGCCTTGGCGTTGGCCAGCAACTCGTCGTCGAACTTGCGCTCGAAGTTCGACATGGAGCGAACCACATTGCGGCCGTCGCGGACGATGTGGATGAACTTCGCACCCGGGAACATCTTCGCCAACGTCGGCGCCATCGGCGTGTAGAGCGGTGTCTGATCGATCCAGCGTTTGCCGCTACTGCGAGACGAGAACAGCGCGTTGAAGCCGAGCCCGACAAAGGCGAGCCATTCGTCGTTCTCGACCTCTTCGTGGGCGAGCCAGCACGGCGTCTGTCGATCCTGCTGGTTGCTCCACACCTTCTCGGCCCGCTCTCCCTGGAACAGGTCGGACAAGATGTAGCTCTCCTTGCCGACCCAGAGATCAGGGTGCCGGTTGAGCGATTGAGCCGTAGCTGTCGTTCCCGATCGTGGCGACCCGATCACGAAGATCGGGTTCTCGCAGATGCCCTCCGCAGCGAGATAGGGCGCGGCGTGATCGAGGCTCATGGCGACGGCACCTCGAAGGACCCGTGGTAGTCGGAGTACTTCCGGTTGTAATAGGGCGGAGCCGCGAGCGGATCGACGCCATGCTTCCAGCCGTACTTGTAGCGGTGTCCGAGCAAGAGCCAGTCCACGTGGGGCGTGGTGCTCGCAGTTGTTCGGCGAGCGTGGACGACGCGCGCCGCCGGCACGGGCTCGAGATTGATGCCGAGCTGCCAAGCCCGGTGCCAATAGTCGGTGTCCTCGCAGAACGCCGGGTTGAACCACTCGTCGAAGACCCCGACCTCTTCATAGATCGCCCTGGTCATCATGAAGCACCAGCCCGCGGTGCCGCCCTGATCGGGCGAAGTGAAGCCCTGGCCATCGCAGTGATCGGTGTACGGGAATGCAATGCGACGACCGTCATTGGCCGCCTCGAGAAGCGCCTCGTCCCAGCCCGGCTCGACCATGCAGTCACTGTTCATGACCACAAAAGTCGAGGCAGTGGTCAGACGGATGCCCGAGTTCCAGCCGGTCGAGACACCCTTGTTCTCGGGGTAGCCGTAGACCTTCGCCAACAGTTTCGATTCGAAGTCGGAACCGTTGTCGATGGCGACGACTTCGGTGGGGACCCGCGCGACCTCCCAGATTCGCTCGACCGTCTTCTCGACCATTCTCGCCAGCTTCTCGCTGCGGCTCCAGACGGGCAGGGTGATGCTGAGCACCGGCTCGGCCGAGGCCTCGGCCGGGCTGCCGTCGTAGAGCAGGTCTGGATCGGTGTCTTCGAAAGGCTGCACCGTGGTCGGTTGTCGGGCCATTGCGTATACGCCTCCGGTTGTCTCCGCGATTCCCTTGGCGTTCAGGATGCGGAACATCGTTCGATAGGACTCGTGCAGTTCATCGAGTTCACGCTGGTCGAGCCCGCCGCCGTCGGGGGTCGACCGCGCCTCGAGCTGGGCCACGGTCGTGCGCAGCTCCTCCTCGGCGAAGCGATGATCTTCATAGAGCTTCTTCGCTTCGTGCAACTTCAGCTGAGCGCCGATGTCGGTGCCCGGGTGAAGCGAAGCGATGACGGCCATTGCTTTGCCCTTTGCCTGGGTGCGGGCACAGAATCCGGCGAAGTCGAGGGGTCGAGCCATGACGCTGGTGGCGGACGGTTCGTACACCACCTTCAGGCCGTGAGGCATGAGTCGCCAGCCCATCTCGATGTCGATCGAGTAGTTGAGCCGCTGGTCGTGGAGGCCGTGGTGCATGAGCAGCGACCGCTTGCAGGAGATACGACCCTCCCAGAACCCGCGCCAGTCGAGTTCCTGACCGGAATGGAGGCTTCCATAGGAGAACATCAGCCGGTCAACATCGGTGATGAAGTGCATCAGCGGGCTGATGTCGAGCTCGGGTGCCCAGCTCGTGTGACCGAGAATCGCGACGCCTTCGTCGGGCCGCTTCTCATGGCCCTCGAGGTGCCGCTCGAGATAGTCGGGGGTGACCCGATCATCGTCGTCGAAGAAGAGCACAATCGGTGCTCTCGACAGCAGCACGCAGAGGTTCTTGGCGGCGCTACGGCCGGCGTGGCCTGCGCATACGCCGACGATCTGCAGCCGATCGGTGAACTCCTCGACGATCGCGGTCACCTCGGAATCCGCGGATCCGTCGTCGACGAGCACCACCTCGTACCGGCCATGATCAATGGTCTGATCACAGAACGACACCAACGCCTCACGAAGGAGGTCGGGTCGGTTGTAGGTGGAGATCAGGACACTGATCTCGGGATCGGAGTCGGGCTCGGGGCGGGAGTATTCAATCGGGGCGCCGGAATCGTCGGCGACCCAGAGCCGACGTACGTGGGCAAAGTCGTCGCCCAACTCGTCGCACGCGATCGCCCCGCGAAGGCCGATCGTCAGGTTGTCGGCCAGGACCACCGGACCTTCGGGGGCAGCGCCCGCCCGTACGGAAAGAACCGGCAGCGGCGTCGCTGCATCGACCTCGCGGGCGACGACACCTCGATGTCGTTCGGTCATCGGAGGACCGGCCTCGGGACCACTGTTGTGGGCCGGCTGGAGACGATCGGCTCCGAGGGTCGTCTGCGTAGCGATCAACTCTTCGAGGAAGCCTGCAGGCAAGACCGCATTGTCGTGGATGTAGACAACGAAGTCTGCGCCCGTGTCATCGATCGCATCGGTCGCCTGAGCATCGTCGGCCGCTCGCCAGACCTGTCGGACTGTGATCTCGTCGCTGCCCTTCAACTCCGACACGAGATCGGGATGGGGGCCGCTGCGACCGGCAGAGAACGTTCCCGACACAAAGACCGACGCCGTCGAGGGTGACGTGAGCGCGACGGTGGAGTCGGAGGCCATGAGGTCGTAGACGGCGACCATTTCATCCTGGTGAACTCGCCGACCTTCGGCCTCGAGGTATGCGAAGAGTTCCGGGTAGCGCCGGCGCCAGCCGAAGCCGGCACGCGGCACGACGAAGTAGCGGGCGCCGCGCTGGCGCTGCGCATCAAGGTGGTTCACCGCGGCTCGACCATTGACGGGATCGAAACCGGCCCAGCCGCCATCGCGACCCTCGGGAAAGTGCCAGCACGGATGCGAACCCAGATCGGTGAGGCTCTCGTCGCCCAGCGAAACCACGAGAACCGGTGCACCTGGCTCCGCAATCGACTGAATCCGCTCGCGGATCGCGGCCGCGTCGACGTTTTCCGCCGGCGTGTCGTCATCGGCGTCGACGGCCGCTCGCGGTCGGAGAGGCAGTGCCATCACGCGCTCGACTGTGTCGCGGAAGCATGGCCGGATCTCAGCGACGCCGTGGCGGTGATCGACGTGGGATGCACCTTCCTCGGCGAGTTGGAGCCAGAGATCGTCATCGGTCAACACGCGAGTGAGCGCCGCGGCCATATCCGCAGCGTCGGGCGAGATCAGTGCGTGCCGACCCTGCACGAGATCGAGTCCCTCGGCGCCGATCGGAGTGGTCACGACCGGCGTGAAGGCCATCATCGACTGAAGGACCTTCCGTTTCACTCCCGCGCCGTGCAGCAGCGGCACGACTGCGACCCGCGAGCGTTCGACGTAGGGCTGCACGGTCGGAACCCATCCCACGAGATTCAGGCCAGGTTGGTCGTGGTCGATGTCGAGGGTGATCTGGTCGAGGTAGTTGCCGATCACCGTGAAGGGGTGCCGGATCCGCAGCTCCTCGTCGATCAATGGGAGCACTTCATTGGCGAGGTAGGCGACCGCTTCACGATTGGGCACATGACGGAAGTTGCCCACGAAGTAGACACCACGACGCTCCTCGAGCGGCACCGTTGAGCGCTCGATCTGCTCGGCCAAGGGGAGGGTGAAGACCCGCTCGTCCCCGACGAAGTCGGCAACCAACGCTCGTTCCTTGTCGGACACGGCGAGCACGGCGTCGGCGGCGTGATAGGTGTTGAGTTCCCGCATGGCCGCGTCGCCGAATGCGGCGTCGACCGCTCCAGTCTGACCGAACGACTGCCTGGCGTTCCGCAAGAAGTGGATGTCCATCGAGTTCACGACGACACGGGTGTCGGGTGAGTACTCGTGCACGAGGGGGATGATCTCCTCGGCGACCTCGAAGAACGCAACCATCGCCAAATCGAACTGATACGAACGCAGCAGCTTCGGGGCCCAGTCGAACCCGGCGAAGGTGGCGACGCCCATCTGCCGGAGTCGTTCAGCGTGGCGGGCCTCAGCCTCGCCCTCCGGTTCGCGGCAGAGAAAGGTGACGTTCCACCCATCGTCGAGCAACCAACGGATGGCGTTGTCGATGTCTTGTGAACCGCTGTCGCGATCGAACGCGGGCATGCGCGTGTGGACGACGAGTGCTGAGCGTGCCATCAGGCGTCGTCCTGCATCGCGAGCGAACGGACATCGTCATTTGCGAGGAGGAAGCGCCAGGCGCCGTCACCCAGCTCAGCCGGACGCCGAGGTCGTCGGGAGATCACCCGGTGCCAGTCCGCACCGACCGTGTCGGTCATTCGCGGCACGTCACCGACGCGAAGCGCCGTTGACCCGGACCGGTACTCGATAACCGTTCCGGCGGCCCAAACCGAACCAGACCATCCGACGACGTCGGAGCGGTCGAGATCGGGAAGGGACGACCACAGTTCCGATCCGGCAGCCAGGAGACCGGCACCCCAGCAGACCGGACGATTGAACTCATGCCACGGCGCCCGGACCTCGAGGGTCCCGTTCGCAATACCGGCGATGCTGCCGTCGTCGAACACGATGCCGCCCGCCGACTCGATCCGACCATGGTCGTCGAGCACCTTTCCGACAGAGATCGTGTTCGGGGCCCGTCGCGTGGCCGCGACGATGCCGGCGATCGCGCCGGGAAGCGGCACGACGCCCTTCTCGACGACAACGACGATCTCGGACTCGATCGAACCCGGAGTGGAGTCGAACTCGACGGTGGCGCCCAACTCTTCGGCTCGGGCGCGGACGGCGGCATCGACCTCCGGAGTCACCGACTCCGCCAGCACCACGACGTCGGCTCCCGCGGACACATCGTGATTCGACTCGACGCGTTCAACCTCGAAGTCGGTGCCGTTGTGTCGGCAGATGATCACGGCCCGGGAAGCAACGCGAGTGGCCTCGGCGAGTTCGTGAGAGGCCGTCGTGACGACGATCTCGACGCTGTCGTCGAAGTACGCCAGCGTGTTCGACTCCGCGGCCGGCGAAAAGGTCGTGTAGTCGGGAAGCTCTGCCGCGATTTCGAGGCCAGTCCAGTCGAGCACGGCGGGCAGCGAGTCGAGCCCTGCACTCAGATCATTCACTTCGGCGAGGAGTCCACGAAGACCCTGCGACGGCACAGTCAGGTCGAAGACGGCGCCGGCCGCCTCTCGGTCCGCCACTGTCAAGTGGCTGCGGCCGACATGGTCACGCAACTCGAGGTGGCTCTGGTACCAGGAGCGTGCGCCCTCGGGTATCACGAGACGTTCGACTCCTCGCAGCCGCATCGACTCGAGGATTGCGATGAGTGAGAGAGAGTCAGCCGCCGGAGCAGCGCCATCCGCAGACGGGAACGCGGTGGCGGTGCGGCCGGCAATGTTCGTGACCCCGTCCTTACAACCGGGCGTGACGACGGACCAGGACGCATCGGCCGCGACAAACTCACGAACCAGTCGCTCGTAGCCCTTCTGCCACTTGAAGGAAGCTGGCCCCTTCGGCACTGAGTCGGCCCGACCGTTGGTCGTCTTCTTGGGTCTCGGTGCCGCCGCTGCCTTCTTCTTGGGTCGAGCCGACGGACGCCCCACATTTCGAGGTGAGGTGTTCACGCCGAGCCGACGCTGCACTCCACGTGCCACTCGCTTCGCCTTGGGCAACGCGCCACTGCGTTGGACCGCGCTGGTTCCCTTCCGGGCCGCTTTCTGCGCGGGCCCGGGCAGTCGGTCCACGACCCGCGCGGCTCGTTCCTTTACTCGCTTGGTCGCCTGGCCATCGTCGACCGCTCGGCGGACGCGGTGAAGACGACTCTGTGCAGGCTCGGGCAGACGACGCGCGGTGGCCTTCGCCGTTCGCGTCGCCAGAGGTGCCGCGCGCCGCGCCGATTTCGCCGCGACTTGTCGCGTCGGGCCGACCCCGCGCCGGAGAAACCTGCGGACACGGCCGAGGAACGACGACCGGGACTGTGCGTGGACCGTGGTCTCGACGGCCCGCAGCTTGACGTGGACGGCGTCGAGGATCTCGCCGACATGGTTGGTGCGCTCGAGCGTGGCCCGCTGCCGATCTTCGAGACGGCTCGTCGTCTCGTTGATCGTCTCGGTCGCGTCGACCAGGCGGAGGCCCTGTTCGCGCAGTTGATCATTGCGTTCGAGGAGTTGACGGTTCTGCTCGAGCAGCTGCGCGGCCTGCGCCTCGAGGGCATCGAACCGACGGGCATGATCAGAGCGAACCGCTTCGACCTCGACACGGCGTGTCTCGGACTCGCGACGGGCCTGGTTCAGTTGGTCCCGGGCCTCCTTCTCCGCGACTTGCGACTGGCCGAGACGGTCCTCGAGCCGCTCGATGGCCTTTTGGCGCTGCTCGGCGTGCCGGGCCGAGACCGTGCCATCGAGAACGAGTCGACGGACCTGGCCCTCATCAGCCGCCGCTGGACGAGGAACTGCCGCTCCGGCTTCCTCGCACAGGCGGGCGTAGAGATCACGCAGGCTGGAACCGAGGTTCGCTTCATCGAGGCTGACCCCGACGTCGTGGTGTCGGAGATCGGTGCGAACCTCGAGTGGCGCAGCGTCGAGACCCGCGAACTCGCAGACTCGGCCGAGCTCACCGGCCGGGTCGAGGAAGTAGGTGTCGTAGTGGGTCACGATCCGACGCTCAACCGGCACGAGGTCGAGAATCGACTCGTAGTACCGCTCCCACAGCGAGAGGCCGAGCGAGTACGAGTTCTGATTGCGGCGCTTCAACGACAACGCGACTTCGAGCGGATTTCGAACACAGACAACGAATCGCAGATCCGGCTGGAGATCGAGCCAGAACGCGGCCGTCAGACAGAGTCGAGGATCCTTGAATCCCCATCGGTCGTTCTCGGCGAGACCGGCCAACGCCGCGGTTGCGGGCTCGACGATCTCCGCGACGCGGGGATCATCCACCGCCATCGGAAGCAGGGTCGGGGGATTGTCCCAGGAACCACCCGCGGCCTCGAGAAGGTCGTCGTTGCAGTTGACGATTGCCTTGTTCTCCCAGAAACCTTCGGGATTGTCGTCGGCCGCGGCGAGCAGGGCGTCGGCATCTCCGCCGATGAGGTGGAGGCCGGATTCGTGAAGGCCCCGAGTGATCATCGAGGTTCCCGAACGGTGCATGCCGGTGACGGCGATTGGATTGTTCGGCACGAGATCGTCAGTCATCACAAGCTTTCAGGGCGTAGGGCAGACATGCGCAACGCAGTCCTCCAGTGTGGCGCGTCTTTTGGCTGACAGAAAGGGAAGAGGCTCACTATGAGTCAGATGGCCCTCACGGAACGTGTCATCCGCGCTGGCCCTCCCACCACTCGAGAGAACGGCGAATATGGGGCATGGCCGCTGGGGGAATGGCACCCAGGAAACGGGGAACGAGCGCGGGCGGTTCGAATTCGCGTCGGCGGAGGCCGGCATATTCCGCCCACAGCTCGTCTCTCACCGCCCGTCCACCGGTCGCGGCACCGCCGTGGAACTGATGGAACGAGCCTTCCCCGAGCAACACGACCAGCTCTGCGTCGGGTGATTCGCAGGCGCGCCGGTAGAGGTCGTGGTTGACCAATCCACCCCCGGCCCGATCGAAGATCTCGTCAAAACCGCCGATCTCGTTCCAACGGGCGGCGGTCATGAAGAGTGCGTTGCTCTCCCCCATCGGGCCGAACCACCCCCGCGCCGACGAACCCGCGAACGTCCCGATGGAGAACAGCTCATAGCCGTCGCTCTGCCAGTCGACGCTGTCGAGCAGTGCGTCTTCGACCTGCTGGTCGTAGCCGGTCGCCGCCGCTGTCATCTGCGGCTCCGAGCCGAGATGAAAGGCCAGCGTGGCCGAGATCACATTCGGGCCGAGCGCGGCGGCAGCGTGCGCCCCCGCGATCACCCCCGGGGTAAGCATGCGTGCGCCGTCGATCATCACCCCGACGATCTCTCCCGATGCAGCGGCGATGCCTTCGTTGGCCGCGCGAGCAGGCGACGACGGCGCCGGGTCCAGGCGAATCAGACGACCGTTGGGAACAAGATCGAGCAGCGCGGCGTCGACCGGTTGCGGTGAACCGTTGTCGACCACGATCACCTCGTAGTCGACATCGCCGCGTTGATATTCGGCCGCAAGCGTCGCGAGGGTTCTCGGTAGTTCGCGAGCCATATCCCACACGACAACGACCACGCTCAGGGCAACATTCACGAGGAGAACGGTACCCCGACGCTTCCCACCCCCGGTTGGTGGTGGTACAGATGGACGGATGCCCGAACACATAGAGGCCCTGCCTTGGGACAGCGACTTCTTCGACTTGTCCATCGGCCAAGTCGACCTCGAGGGGGCGGACAAGGCGATGCTGGACGAGATCGTCGCCGAAGCTCGTGATCGTGGTTTCGACTGCGTCTACGGATCGCATGAGCCCTCCGACACCTACACGTCGGTCCATGCACAAGACGCCGGGTTCCGGCTCGTCGAGATCAACCAACTCATGAAGCGACCGCCGGGAGAATTCACGACCCCACCCACGCGATCGGTGGTTCGCATCGCGACCGAGGACGATCTCGAACTCATCAGTGACTCTCTCGACACGCTTGCTCCCTGGAGTCGGTTCGGCGCCGATCACCGCTTCGGGAAGGACGCGGCCCGTCGCCTCCACCGCGCTTGGGTGGAGCGCGCCGTAAGGGACGACACGCGTATGGCGACGATCTCGGAAGACGACGACGGTATCGACGGCGTCGGAACCCACGTTTCCGGAAGCCCTCCCCGCGTGGACCTTCTCGGGGTGATTCGGCCGGGCACCGGAGCCTCATGGGCGCACATCGCGAAGCTGATCGAATGGGCCGACGGCGGCGCAGTCCTCGGCGGTCCGTGCGCGGCACGCAATGTCGCGCCGCTCCGGTTTCTCGAACACTGCGGGTTCGCACTCTCCCGAGTCACCTACACCCACCACTGGTGGGCGTCGTGAGCGGCGACCTTCCCGACAACCTGATCCCCTTCAACCGGCCGAGTATCGAGGGCCACGAACTCGACTACATCAAGACCGCGGTCGAACACGGCCACACATCGGCATCGGGTCCGTTCTCCGAATTGGCGATCGGCGAGCTCATGGAGGCAACGGGAGCCGCCGACGTCCTGCTCACGACGTCCTGCACCTCTGCGTTGGAGATGAGCGCGATTCTGCTCGACATCAAGCCCGGCGACACGATCGTCGCCCCGTCGTTCGGCTTCGTCACCACGGCGCTGGCCTTCGTGCGGGCCGGAGCCAAGGTGCTCTTCTGCGACATCGAGCCCAACACGCTGAGTCTCGACGTCGAATGCCTCGCCGACATCATGGACGACACCGTCAAGGCCGTCGTTCCGATCCACTACTCGGGAATCGGTGGTGATATCGCCGAGATGTGCGACATCGTCGAACGCTGGCCCTACGCCGACATCGTCGAGGACAACGCCCATGGGCTGTTCGGGACCTACCGCGGCGAACCGCTCGGGTCGTTCGGGCGGTTCTCCACACTCAGCTTCCACGAGACCAAGAACTTCATCTGTGGTGAGGGCGGCGCCCTGATCATCAACGACGAAGCCGATATCGACCGTGCTCACGTCATCTACGACAAGGGCACCAATCGCCGCGCGTTCCTGCACGGGCAGGTCGACAAGTACTCATGGCAGGACGTCGGATCATCCTTCGGAATGGCCGATGTGCTCGCCGCCTACCTCTATGGCCAGCTCAAGGAGAAAGAGTCGATTCTCGCCAAGCGCAAACACATCTTCGACCACTACTTCGAGGCGCTGTCACCAATGGTCGACTCGCACGGGATTCGTCTGCCGGTCGTGCCCGAGCAGTGCGAGCAGGCGTACCACATGTTCTACGTCCTGCTCCCCGATGCCGAGATGCGCAACCATGTCCTGAAGTCGATGAACGACGATGGGATCTATGCGACGTTCCACTTCGTCCCGCTCCACAATTCGCGCGGCGGCGTCGCCGTCACCGCGAGGGAGCTCGCCTGTCCGGTGACCGACGATGTGAGCCGCCGCTTGTTGCGCCTCCCATTCTTCACGAGTCTGGGTCAGGCCGACATGGACCGCGTGACGGAGAGCTTCGTGCGGGCCGTCGAGCGCTTCTGATCTCTCTATAGCCGGAGCAACGTTGACGCGGGAGCGATAGCCTCGCTGCCGTCGGGAGACGTGGCCGAGCCAGGTTGAAGGCGCTTCCCTGCTAAGGAAGTAACGTCGTAAGGCGTTCGTGGGTTCAAATCCCACCGTCTCCGCTCAGAGTTTGCGAGAAGAGAGAATCCGGTGGCGCCTGCGGTTCGCAGGCGTACACTGGCTCTCCGTTGCGCCCGTAGCTCAGCTGGATAGAGCATCTGACTACGGATCAGAAGGCCGGGAGTTCGAATCTCTCCGGGCGCGCTACTGACGGCCCCCACCTCGGTGGGGGCCGTCGTGGTTTTGGTCTGAGGTGACGCCCGAGATGTGATTGAGTGGCCACAGTGGGCACCATCATTCTTCACGTCGGAATGCCGAAAACCGGCTCGACCAGCATCCAGACATGGATTCAACGGGCAGCCCCCGTCCTACGCGACGCCCACGGCATCCAAGTGATGCACGACACCCTCTCCCGCGACGCCGGCGCGTCGATGGTCCCCTACGAGGGAACCGGAGGTGTCGCCACGATCGGCTTCCTTCTCCGACTCCAGGCGGCGCTCAACACCGACGCGACACCGGCGACGTTGCACGAGATCACCGACCAGTTCGCACTGTCGCTCGATGCGGCGGCGCACGCACACGGCACCGTCCTGGCGACGTCCGAGGGTCTCTCGACCCCGATCATCAGGGGCGTGGAACCCTTCCTCGATTCGCTCGGATCACTCACGTCCTCCCACTCGGTTCGCATCGTCTGCTACGTCCGCCCCCAGCACACCGCCATCGTCTCGCGATGGCGCCAGTGGGGATGGCTCGAGGACCTGCCACCCGGCGAGTGGGTCGAGGCCCAGGCCGACGACCTCGCCTACCGCGACTGGCTGAACCGAGCGAGGGCGGCCATGCCCGCGGTGACGTGGGACATCCGCCCCTATCGAAAAGACCTTCTGACCGGTGGCGACGTCGTGATCGACTTCGCCGGCGCCGTCGTCGGATCGCCCGTCGCGGCGGCTGGCTCCGACACCGTCCCCGAGGACAACGCCGGCCTGCCACTCGACCTCGTCATTGCCCTTCGCGGAGCGCCGAAGAGCCTGACGCAGACGCCCGGGGCGGAGCTCCCCGGTCGTATGGAAAGCGGACTACGCCAGCGCAACCTCGGCACCATCGTGCAGAATTGGCAGCTTCCTGAATCCGATGCGGCCCGACGCTCGCTCGAGGTGGTCCACGCACATTCCTGGCAGCGGTTCGAAGCATCCAACCAAGAACTCATCGACGAATTCGGCTGGAATGCGACCGCCTTCATCGACGAGCCGACCGATGCGTCAGACGCGCTCAGCGAACTCGACGAGCTGTGGCAACCGACGCCGTCGGCCGCCGATCCGTACCTGTACGCGGCGCTGACGCAGCTTTGCGAGACACTCGAGAACGACTCGCCGACATCCGGCTAGCGGGGAACGAGCAGTCCGTAGTGATCGTCGTAGATGTCGCCAAGTGAGAAGCCCGTTGCGGGGAGGGGGGCTTCGCCGCGCGTGACCGCGATGAACGCCCCGTTGGTCCGCACTTCGGCAACCGCATCGTTGAGCGATGCACAAGCGAGGGTCAGTTCAAGTGCAAGCCGAGCGAGCGGCGTCACCTGTTGGTCGGCGGCGTCCTTCGGTGTCTGCGACCGCAGACTCTCTTGCAGACTCTCTCGCGCCTCGGCATGCCCAGGGGCTTCGGGGTTCCGGAGCACCTCGAGCACCGCATCGCGCATGACGACGGACGAGTCCCAGTCCTCGATGATGTAGAGCCCGCCCGGGCGCAGGTGGGGAAACAGCGCCTCGAACGACGTTCGAGTCAGATCATGGTCGTGTGAAGCGTCGTCGACAATCCAGTCGAGCGGACCGTCGAACTCCTCCTCGACGAGCTCCGCGAGCCGGGCCCGATCACCTTGATCGACGCCGTAGAACGGTCGAACCCGTTCTTGGAGACCGCGCGCCGCGATGAAGTCGTCCAGTGCCTCAAGCCTGTCGGATTCGAGATCGATCGCCACGAACTTCTCGGGTTCCGCCCAGAGCGAGAGCAACGCCACACTGCCACCCTCCGCGATGCCGAGCTCCATGATTCGGGCGCCGCGGAATCGTTCGCAGAGTGCTCGATATTCATCGACGTGCACAGCCTGCTTGACCAGGTAGAACCGCTCGGCCGTCGAACCCGGCATGTAACGACACACGAACTCGACGCCATCCACCTCGAAGGTTTCGCCGCCGAGGATCCCATCGATCGCCTCGCGTCCGAAGCCGTCGTAGAGGATCTGCAGGTTTGTCGGCTTGCGTTCGCTCATCGCGGCCGAGAGTACCGCCACCGACGAGGGGGTCACAATGAGAGGAACGACAAAGGGCCATCTCGCCTACATCGCCGCGCACCCCCTGATCTACGCTGGGCCGGATGCAGGGTGAACGCTTCAACCAGCTTGTCGAGGGCGCAATCACGAGCTGGCGAGAGTTCTTCTTCCAGTCGTTCACCGCGCTGAGCGTCAATGGGATCTCGGGCGACTACGTCGAGTTCGGATCACTCAGCGGCACGACGATGTGGCTCGCCCACGAACAGATCAAGCTTTCCGGCACGCCCCGCCACATGTGGGCGCTCGACTCGTTCGAAGGGCTTCCCGAGCCCACGGGCCCGAAGGACGACCACCCATCGTTCATCCCCGGAGTCGTCGGCGGCGGCGTCGCGGCGTTCCAAGAAGCCTGTCGTGGTCACGACATCCCCGACGAGGCCTACACGACCATCGAGGGTTTCTACGAAGACACACTTCCGCCGCTGGGCGACAGTGGTCCCCCTGCCGACGTCGCCCTGGCCTACGTCGACTGCAACCTCTACTCGTCGACCGTCACCGTGATGGAGTTTCTCCGGCCGCGGCTGAAGCACGGAATGATCGTCGCGATGGATGACTACTTCTGTTGGTCACCCACCGAGGTCTCCGGAGAACGTGCGGCCCTTCACGAGTTCGAGCAGGCAAACCCCGAGTGGCACTTCCATCCCTTCCGAGACATCTCGTGGGGCGGCCTGTCGTTCGTGGTCGAGAGGACCGACGCGCTCGGCTAGACGGGTCCCGGGTTCCGGATCATGTCGACGACCTCATCGCGAACGAGTTCGAGCTTGGCGCGCATCGACGCATCGAGATCGGGCGGAAGGTCGGGCGCGGATTCGCCGGCGAGTACCGCCCGCATGGCATCAGCGGCGTAGCGAGCAACCTGGGATCTCGGCGTCATTCCCTTCCAAGTCGTCCACGTGGGCTCGCCCGTCGGCGACTCGTGTTTGTCCCACTCGGGCGGCGCCAGATAGTGCGAAAGCCCGCCGATGTGCACAAGATTCTCGTGCTCGCGATGGATGAGGGACGAGCCATTCGATTGCAGGAGGATGTTGGCGACCTTTCCGGTGTCGAATGCCAGCATCTTGAATCCTTGTTCGACGAGGTGATCCCACGTCGACTCCGGCATCTTCCGCATCCCGCTCACCGAGAAGTCGACCCCGAAGCGATCGAGCGCGTCGATCAGCGGCTGCCTGTGATAGATCGCCATATGCGGACTGCCGTAGACGAATCCATCCGACCGGAAGAAGTACTGACCGTCGACGCCCGGGTGGTCGGCCGGCTGGACGTTGCTGTCGATCCAGACCTCTTTGCCAGAGGTGATCGCGTCGGCCTCCTCGAGTCCGGTCAGGAACTCGGACAGGAACGGACCCCGCGCCTTGATGTCGCAGTCGATGAACGCCAGGAACGGACCGTCGTCTCTCTCGCGGAGCACCATGTCGATAGCGGTGCCGTGAGCGATCATCGTGCCCTCGGGCGAGACCTCCATCACTTCGATGACACGATCCGGATTCCGGGCCGCAAACTCCTTCATTGCCCGTACCGACTCGGGGCTGCAGGAGTTGGCCAGGTATCGAAACCGGGCGTCGGTGTGCGCCAGCAGGCTGCCGAGGAAGTACCGAAGGTGGTGGTACACGTCGCCGGTCCAGGTGATGTTGAAGACCACATCCTTCTCGGCGTAACTGCCGGGCTGAGAGGGGGTCGATTCGACTGGAGCGTGAGACACGAGCACAGGGTGGACCTTCGACCCCCCATACGTCCACTCAGGACTGCTACAACTGTCACCGTTGCTCATCACCCGATGGTGAACGTCTAGAGGAGGCTCGCAATTGGGAATCAGCAACTTCGTCACGGCAGACGGCGAGACCATCGAATTCGAATGCGAGAACACCATCGCGTCGCGATGGACCAGCCGCGAGATCCTGAACAACTCGACGTATCCCACCCTCCCCTTCATCGGATCGGTCGAGACGATTCTCGACATCGGCGCCAACTGCGGGGCCGCCGCGGTTCATTTCGCTCGTGCCTACCCGGACGCCGCGATCCACTCGTTCGAACCCGGCTCTCTTCAACGCTCGATCCTCGAGCGCAACGCAGCCGGCTACCCGGGGATCCGCGTTCACCCGTTCGGACTCCACTCCGAAGACCAGACGCTCACCCTCTATCCCGGTCTCGCGGACTCAGGTCAATCGTCGCTGATCCGAAGCGAGTTCACGAGCGCTGACGGCGAGACCGTGGAGATCCGCAGTGCCGCCGGCTGGATCGAGGAAGCCGGTGTGCAGCAAGTCGACATCGTGAAGGTCGATGTCGAAGGAGTCGAAACCGAGGTGCTTCGGAGCCTCAGCAGCGTGCTTCAACAGGTCAAGGTCGTCTATGTGGAATACGAGTCGCGCGCCGATCGTCGGACGATCGACAAGATTCTCGAGCCGACCCACGCGTTGTACAGCGGCAAGGTCTTCCTCGACCAGGGCGAACTCGTCTATCTGGCAAACGATCTCGCCGACCAGCCCGAAGCGACCGACCATCTGAAGGCGATGCTCGCCGCCGCCCTCGGTGGTTGAGTCTCATGCCTTCGTCCCCCGGATGATCCTCAGCTTCCTGGCACCGTCGATCGCCCACCCGGTCGGCGGCGTCGCCGTGATCTACGAGTTCGCGCAGTCGATGGCCGAGCGGGGACACGACGTGCACCTCTTCCATCACGAGATGTTCGGCCGAGCGTTCACCAGCCTCGACGAGATCGAGTGGTACGGATTCCGCACAGATCTGAACCATCACTTCCTCGGGCCGGGCGAGGTCGACATCGACCTCGTACCCGACGGCGACATTTTCTTCGGTCATTCCGATGTCGTCGACGCAAACCCCCGGCTCGGACTCCCGGCCGTCTTCATCCAGGGCCACAAAATGGTCAACAACGAGTCCGAGCGGGCGACGTTGCACGCGCCTTGCCCCAAGATCTGCGTGGCCCGCTGGCTCCGTCGGGTCGGGATCGAGGCGGGAGTACCCGCCGATCACCTCGTGTATGTCCCCAACGGACTCGACCTCGACCGCTTCACCCTTCTCCGACCGATCGAGGACCGGACCCCACAGGTCACGCTCTGCTACAACGCCCACCCGCGAAAGGGCCCGACCGTCGGACTCGAGGTCCTCGACCAGGTCGCCAAAGCCCGCCCCGACGTGAAGTTGGTCGCCTTCGGCAGCAAGGCCCCCGAACACACGATTCCCCCAAGCGTCACCTACCACGAGAATCCCGCGCAGGATTTCCTCGTCGAGGGGATCTACAACGCGACCTCCGTGTTCCTGTGGCCCAGCGAGATCGAGGGCTTCGGCCTTCCCGCTCTCGAAGCAATGGCCGGCGGCGCCGCACTCGTCAGCACAGACAACGGCGGCTCAGAGGACTACGCATTTGCCGGAGAGACTGCGCTACTCGCCGACCCGGGCGACACCGTGACACTGACGCGACACGTGTTGGCGCTTCTCGAAAACGAGGAGGAGCGGGTGCGTATTGCTCGGGCCGGCCATGAGCATGCGCAGAACTTCAGTTGGGCGCGAAGCGCCGCGACGCTCGAGGACTTCCTGCTCCGCTATCTCGACGATCCGACGACATACGGCCGACCCGCCGCTCACGCGAGCGGCTAGGCGACCACTCCGGGGAACCTCGACGGGTCGGAGATGTAGCGCTCGAGGTGCTGCTCCAGAATCTCCCCGGACGTTGCCCACTGGAACCGGCGGATGTATTCCGCGCCGTTGGCCGCGAGCTGAAGGCGCCGGGGTTCGTCGTCGAGGAGGGCATCGACCGCTTCGGCGAGCGCTTCGGGAGCGTCTGGAGCGACCACCACCGCTGTCTTGCCGTCGAACGCGTAATCGCGCGACCCGCCGCAATCTGTCGTGACCAACGCGGCACCGCACGCCATCGCCTCGACCGGCGTGTAACCGAAACCCTCGTGACGACTCGACTGCACGAAGATCTTCGCCTGTCCGTAGATCTCGTCGGCCAGCTGGATGGCATCCGGAGAGTCGACGAACTCCACGCCGGGCGGACAATCATCGGGTGGTACGCGACCGAACACCAGGAGTCGAGCCGTCGGTCGGCGCCGGCGGAGCTCTTCCAGTGCCGCGACGGCTACCGGCCACCCCTTCTCGCGATGCGGGTGACACATCACGGCGACATCGATCGGGCGATCGGCCAACGAACTCTCGAGATGGAAGCGCTCGTGGTCGAGGCCCAGGGGAACATGGAGGAACTCCGAAGCCGGCGACCCGAACTCCCTCACGCCGACCTCTGCCAACCATGTGGCGACGCAGAACTTCGGGCCCGACGCGGTGAAGACCACGCGTTCGGTCGCCTCCTGCAGCATCTTGAAACCCTGAATCAGCGACGCCGGTAGGCCCAGTCGCCGCGGCGCATTCGAAACGAAGATGACATCCGCGGCGGGGAGGGTCTCATCCTCGAGCGAGTCGACGATGAAGTTCCTCACTCCATATCCGACACACATCGGCGGCACCTCGTCGAGCGTTGCGATCCGCCCCGGAATCGCGGGCCCGTGGAAGAAGTTGACCTCGTTCCCGCGGGCGGCCAGATGGTTCGCCAACTGGTACATGACGTAGTTCCCGCCAGTGATGACGCCGCTGCTCGGAAAAACGAAGGAGACCTTCACGGGTCACAACCCTGCACTGTTGCCCGAGATCGGGCCATGGAAAGCGGAGGCTAACCGTGGGTCGATTCGGGCACAACGGGCCAAACGGCACGGGTTGACGATGGTCAGGCGCCCGTCCACACTTGGGCCTCGTACATCGACCCTGAGGAATCCTCACCCATGTTTCCGTTTTGGGAGCCGGTAATCGAACCGCTCGTCCGGGCCGCCAACGCCAACCGAATCGTCGAGATCGGCGCGCTTCGCGGCGAGACCACCGCGCTCATGCTCGGCGACCTCGGCCCCACCGCCGAACTCCACGTCATCGACCCGCTTCCCCAGTTCGACCCCGCCGAACACGAAGCCAGATTCAACGGCCGCTACGTCTTCCACAAAGACCTCAGCCTCAACATCCTCCCCACCGCCAACGCCTTCGACTTCGCCCTCATCGACGGCGACCACAACTGGTACACCGTCTACCACGAGCTCCAACACCTCCGAGACGCCGCCCGCCGCGACAACACCCACCTTCCCCTCATGGTCCTGCACGACGTCGCCTGGCCCTACGGACGCCGCGACCTCTACTACGCGCCCGAACAGATCCCCGAAGAGTTCCGCCAACCCCACGACCAACGCGGCATGCGCCCCGGAACCAAACACCTCCTCCCCGGCGGCGGCATGAACACCACCCTCGACAACGCCCTCAACGAAGGCGGCGAACGCAACGGCGTGCGCACCGCGCTCGACGACTTCATCGCCGAACACGACAAACCCATACGCCAAGTCATCTTCCCCATCTACTACGGCCTCGCCATCGTCGCCGAACACGACTACCTCGACGAACACCCCGCCGTCGCCGAACTCCTCGACTACTGGGAAAGCCTCCAAGGCCAACAACAACTCGTCACCCTCTCCGAATCCATCCGCCTCGACGAAACCGTCTTCACCCACAACGTCGACCGCAACCGCAACGACAAACTGACCCGCAACCAGGACAACTACCTGCGTCTGCTTCGCAAGTCGCTCACCGCCGGAGCCCCGCGCGACCTCGACGCGCTGCACGAAGCGCTCGAAACGGCGCGGTCCAGTGGCCTGAGCGGCGACTTCCTCGATATCGGGCCAGACGCCGGCGCGAGCGCCGTCTACATGCGCGGCTACGCCGACGCATTCGATGCCGTCGGTCGTGGTGTCGTCGTCGTCGGCGACACGGACCGCTCCATCGAAGGCCGGTTCGCCGAATTCGACCTATTGGATGAACGAACCACGCTCCTCCACGGCACCTCCGCTGAAGCGCTGGCCGACACATCGGACCGGGCATTCTCATTCGTTCGCGTCGGTACGAGCGACGGTGCGTCGTCGCTGCTGTCGTCGTTGGCCGATCGGCTCGAGTCCACCGCGGTGGTCTTCGTCGACGGGGCCGGTTCCGACGAGACGGCCGAGATCGAGCGGACCTGCGCCGAGCGGTCGCTTCAACTTGTGGTCGCGCCCGGCGGATGACCCGCTCCCGGCCGGAGCGGTTCTTCTTCGTCCACGTGATGAAGACCGGCGGAACGACCCTTGCCGAACACATTCACGCCAACTTCGTCGAGTCCGAGCGCTACCCGACCGCAGAGATACGCCCCGAGCGTCGCCAGCAGTACTTCATGATCGATGAGCTGCTCGCTCACCACCGTGAACACCCCGAGACCCGGATGTATGCGGGGCACTTCCCGTTTGTCGCCAGTCAACTCGTCGATGCCACCCACACGCTGTCATTGGTACGCGAACCCGTGGAGCGCACCATCTCGGCCCTTCACCACCACCGTCAACACGAGCCTCGGCTGCGCGATGCAAGCCTCGAAGAGGTCTATGACGATCCCTGGATCTTTCCGATCTACATCCACAACCATCAATCCAAACTGTTCTCGATGAACGAGTCCGACAAGCTCGAGAGCTTCATGGATGTGATCGCCGTCGACGAGGAGCGGTTGCGCGCGGCAATCGCAAACCTCGCCCATGTCGATGTGCTCGGCCTCCAGGAGTCGTTCGACGATTTCACGTCATTGCTCGCCTCACGGTTCGGGTGGTCGCTCGGCCGATTCGCTCCCCGGCGACGCCGAGACGACGCGCTCTCCGTGTCGCCCGAACTCGAAGCGCGCATCCGCGAGGACAATGCCGCTGACCTGGCCTTCTACGATGCAGCCAGAGAACTGGTCAAGACGGCTCAATTACGGCCGAGAGGTTGACCGGGGCGACGACCCTCTCCAAACTGCGTGTAGCTCCGACCGAGCACCCGCGAAAGCCTTCGCTCCCCTTCCCACCTGAGAGACCCACTGCATGTTTCCGTTTTGGGAGCCGGTAATCGAACCGCTCGTCCGGGCCGCCAACGCCAACCGAATCGTCGAGATCGGCGCGCTTCGCGGCGAGACCACCGCGCTCATGCTCGGCGACCTCGGCCCCACC